>Ga0310697_10000025_pt1 | contig 209661 bp, 160 predicted proteins | sample 172DNAGHGlowgp2_FD_203883 | JGI IMG/M metagenome (GOLD analysis project Ga0310697, IMG submission 203883) | Sheep rumen microbial communities from Palmerston North, Manawatu-Wanganui, New Zealand - 1728 DNA GHGlow gp2 (v2) (version 2) | ecosystem: Host-associated > Mammals > Digestive system...
TCGGATCGCTGCTGCCATCCAAGAAGAGTTGGGTGATGCCATAACGGTCGCGGAGGTCGATCCACACGAGGGCGCCTTTGTCGCGCACGCGTTGCACCCATCCTGCCAATACGACTTGCTTGCCGGCGTCGGCAAGACGAAGTTCGCCACAAGTATGTGTTCTGTACATATTTTTCGGATTTAATGATTTAAAATTTCAAATTTATAAATTTATGATTTCGTTCTAATTAAGCGGTATGCCATACTCATAAATGGTGTCGCTTGGCAAGTCGATTCTGTCATTCCAGTAGATGCAGGTGCGACTTGTGTCCAATTGCGCCAGCGACCATAGGCCAATCTCCGTGGTCAATGACTTGAAATCCTCAAGCGTCTCAATGTCGTCTTTCACGTCGTAGCACACGCGGAAACCGTCATCGAAAGTCACCAACAATTTCCAATCGTCATTGGTCTCGAAACTCTTTATTCTCGGTATCATAACGGCTTGATTTTAGAGATTTTCTGCGTATTCCACATCTCCACCAATTCTTTATAATGCAATCCAAGCCATTCCTTCACCAATTGTTGGGCCCTAACAGGCAAATCTCCTTCGGTCATTTCAAAGGTTTTGATATCGAAAATACCGACAAATTCATTGTAAAGCGCGTGAATATGAGCCGGTTCGTGCTCCTTCGGCTTGAAGAACATCTTGATAATGATTCCGTAAAAACGACTTATCTCTGGCATAGGATAATAATTATGGTGCAAAAATAGTAAAAAAACAGTCCCGATAATCAAACCTGCCTAATTCGTTTTACTTCACTCCGAGGCTTTATGTGGTAAAAGTGGGCGAAACGGCAATCGAGGCGGCGGTAAATTAGGAAAAATTGAAAATCTTGGGAAAAAATAATTGAAAATCTTGGGATTTTCATTTCAACAATCAAACCAACAATTAAACAATGCAACAAATTACTATCTTTGCCCCGTGATTCGCAAACTGAAATATCCACTTCTTTGCCTTGGAATGCTGCTCACGGCTTTCCTTGCCCAGCGTTGCGCCAATGCGGTGGCCCCTACGGGCGGACCGAAGGATACTGCGCCACCTGTGGTCGTGCAAGCTGTGCCCGAAAACAACAGCACCAACTTCATCGGGAAAAAAATCGAAATCACCTTCGACGAATATATCACTTTGGAGAACGCCAACCAAAACGTGCTGATTTCGCCGCCGTTGACCGAAAAACCCGACATCAAGCTGAAAAACAAGACCGTGGTCGTGAAGTTCAAGGAGACCTTGGCGGCCAACACGACCTACACCATCAACTTCGGCTCGGCCATCAAGGACCTGCATGAGGGCAACCCGTTCAAGGATTACGTCTACAGCTTCTCGACTAGCGACCACATCGACACGCTTCGCATCGCCGGAAAGGTGCTCAACGCCGAGGACAAGAAACCCGTCGAAGACGCTTACGTCTCGCTCTATGCCGCCGACCGCGAAAACCTGGACTCGCTGCCGCTGAGCACCGTGCCCAATTACATTACCAAGACCGACAAGGAAGGCAACTTCAGCCTCAACGGACTGGCCGACAAAAAGTATTTGGTTTTCGCCCTCAAGGACGTCAACTCCAACCTCTATTTCGACCAACCCAACGAAGAAGTGGCGTTTTTGGACACACTTGTGCCGGCATCGTATCCGCAAACGCCAATGCCGAAGGTGATGGATACGGTTGCGATGGATAGCACTACGATGAAAGTGGATTCGGTCGCTGTCGGGACGACGGCGAACCCGGTGGATTCGATTGCTGTCGACACAACTGCGAACCTGATGGATTCCATCGCCTTCGAGACGGAGATGACGACAATGTTCGACCAAAAAGCGCTCAACCTAACGCTGTATATGTTCACCGAGGTCGACTCCACGCAAATGCTTTTGGAAAAGAAACTCGTCGAAGAGGGCTTGCTGCGTTTCGTGTTCCGCCATCCCGCCAAAGACGCCGTCGTCATGACCCCCGAGATGCTGCCCGACACGTTCAATTTGGTGACACTTCATTCACCGGATTATGACACCGTTTCGTGGTATTTTTCACCCAACGTGAAAGACAGCCTTTGGGTGCAGGTGAAATACGACACCTTAATTAATGATTCCACACGCTACAGCCTGAAATTCAAGGAGCCAGGAGGAAGCAGAAGACGCAAACGTGAGGTTGAACGGCTGAAGGTCACGAACAATTTGTTGGGCAAAGGCGCATTGATCCAGAGTCGCGACTTGGTTCTGAAATTCTCCGAACCCATCGTAAGCTACGCGATGCGCGACTCGGCCATCTTCAAATGCGACACCTTATTATATTATGACCGCCTCGCTTTCGAGAAAGCCGACGACGACGGGCTGGAATACCGCCTCACCACGCCCTTTTCAGTCGATTCGAGCTACAGCTTCGAGGTTCCCGACTCGGTGTTTTGGGGCATCCGTGGCCGCACCAACGACCGCATCAAGGTCGATTTCCATACGCTCAAGGACGATGAATATGGCAACATCTACATCACCGTCGCGCCACCCGAGGGCATGAGGCAGGTCGTCGTGCAACTCACCGACGAAAGCGGGAAAGTGCTTAAACAAGAAGCAATTACGAAACGACAAGAAGTGATGTTCGAATACCTCATGCCCGCCAAATACAAGCTCCGCGCCATCCTCGATGCCGACGGCAACGGCAAGTGGAGCACCGGCAACTACCACCATCGCACCCTGCCCGAAACCATCCTCGAATACAAGGACGTACTCGAAATCAGGGCCGGCTGGGACATCGACTTGGAGGATGCCTGGGAGCTGAAATAGTCCCCAAAAAACAGGAAAATCGATTTTTTTCAGAAAATTTTCAAAAATATCGCACGCGATATAAAAAATTGTCGTATATTTGCATCGCAAACGACATAAATCAGACAACAAACAAACTTAATAATCAACAACTTAAAAAATCAAGAAAATGGATAATCAAAAGTCAATCAATGCGTTACAATTTTTCGTAACCAACCTTTCAAATCAGGCTTTCGGCCACAAACTGCAAGGCAAGATCTTCGCCGACCAAGGCTTTGAGAAACTCGGTGCCAAATATTCGGGCCACTATGACGAGGAAATGGGCTGGGTCGACAAGTTCATCGGCCGCATCCTCGACCTCGGCGGCGAGCTGAAGCACGAAATGCGCCCTGAAGGCAAACTCTTCAAGGATCCTTGCGAGTACATCAAGTGCGACCTGCAAGTCTCCATCGACGGCATCGAACTGCTCCGCAAGTGCATGAACGACCTCTGCGAAGACGTCACCACCTTCGACATCATGAAGGAATACCTGAAGGATGAAGAAGAGGACATGTATTGGAGCGCCCAGCAACTCGACCTCATCGAGAAGATCGGCTATCAAAACTGGCTCATCAAACAAATGTAAAATAAATGAAAAAAAGTATCATTATCATGGCCGTCGGACTCGTATTGATGATGACGGCATGCGCTCAAAACACTAAAGAAATGGCTACGATTTATGATTTTAAGGCCCTCAACAACAAGGGCGAAGAAGTGGACATGGCCCAATACAAGGGCAAGGTCCTGATGATTGTCAACACCGCCTCAAAGTGCGGTTTCACTCCCCAGTACGACGGTCTGGAGGCACTCTACAAGAAGTACCAAGACCAAGGTTTCGTCATCCTCGGCTTCCCCTGCGACCAGTTCAAGCACCAGGAGCCGGGCACCGACGAGGAGATTGCCGAATTCTGCCGCCTCAACCACGGCGTCACCTTCCCGCTGATGAAGAAGATCGACGTGTTTGGCGAGAACGCCCACCCGATTTACAAGTACCTCACCACGCAAGTGCCCAACGAAGAGGTGCACGGCCTGAAGGACAAGGCCACGATGAAGATGGTCGACAGCCTCAGCAAGGCCGAAGGTCGCGAAGAGGGTGGCGTGCGCTGGAACTTCACCAAGTTCCTCATCTCGAAGGACGGCAGCATCATCAAACGTTTCGCTCCGACCACCACGCCCGAGGAACTGGATGCCGAAGTGGCTGCCATGCTCAAATAAGAAAAGCTATGTACCCCCAGCTGAAACTCGAAAACCAACTCTGTTTCAGGTTCTACACCGTGTCGAGGCTCCTCACGCAAATCTATTATCCGCTACTGAAGAGCCTCGGCATCACCTATCCGCAGTACCTCGTGCTGATGGTGCTTTGGGAAGCCGACCACCAACCCGTGAACGACATTGCCAAGCGCCTGTTGCTCAACACGAACACCATCACACCGTTGCTGAAACGCATGGAAACCGACGGCCTCATCAAACGCAAGAAAGACAAAGTGGATGGCCGAAAGGTCATCGTCACCTTGACCAAGAAAGGTAAACTGATGGAAGAGCAAGCCGTTAGCGTCCCCGACAACCTGATCAAGTCAATCACATGCTCCGACTTCGTGGGGAGCCTGCCGCAAGACATCTTTCCCGTCCTCGACAACATGATTGACACCTTGCGCCAAACCGTAGAGACCATGAACGAATAGGAAATTCCAGTCGGGATTTCCTATTCGTCGGCAAGGATCACCACCCGCATTCCCACAAAAGCGTATTTTTCCTTCAAGTCGTCCAAGTCGTCGTTGCGCAGGCGGATGCAGCCCTCGCTGCCACGACCTGGCACCGAACTTTCGTTGTTGGTGCTGCCATGGATGCCGATGCCCGAAAAGCCCGGTGTCTTGAGGCGCATGAACCAGTTGCCATATGACAAAATCGAACCTCGCCCGTCGCCGAAATCGTGATACCATTTGGAGGCATCCACTATCTCCGTGATTGTGAAAGGATTGTCGACAGTACATTCGGGAGTCCTCATGTCGCCTTTCTTTTGCTTCTGGCCTTTGTTGAGTGCCACGCAAACAGGGTAATGCACACGCTTCACCGTATCGGGACCCACCACCTCGCAGACATAGAGGCGATATTCTGGTTTTGAGATGACGATGAAACAGTTTTTCTTGTTGACGACATCGGAATAAAACGTGGCCGTGTCGGGACGAATGACTTCAACCGTGTCAACAGGGTTCATAACGACGGCATCACCGTCTTTCGACTCCTCCGACTTTGCACCCGACGAGCCACACGAAGGCATGGCAAACCATGCCACCAAAAGGAAAAACAAAGTTGTCATTTTCTTCATTCTTAAATCCTAATTTTCAATATTCTAATTGTTTCACAGCGACCTCAACGAAACCGCAAATCCGCCGCAAGGGGCCATCCTCAGCTTCAGCGTCGACTTGCTCGTCACCGTCTTCTTGGTGATTGTATAGGCTTGGGCGTTGTAGTGCTCGTCGGGAATGCCGCTGGCGTCCTTGGCATCACAATAAATCGTGGCTTCGTATTTCACGCCAGGCTTCAGGAAATCCAGTTTCACGCTGACTTCGCGGGCGTTTTCGTCGGTGATGCCGCCAACATACCACACATCGTGCGGCTCAGAATGCCAAAGGTCTTCCGTTGTGGCATCGTCGGGAAGGGCATAGACGAACTTGGTGGCATTGGAGACCACACCCTTCTTGCCGTCTTTCAAAGTGCCTACACCTTCGGCGGCCTTGTTCAGGCTCGACAGTTTCGGGTGGCGTGCCGTGACGATGTAATCACCAGGCTCGGCCTCAAGATACAAGGTCTTATCCCAGTCTACGGCCACGTCCTTGATGAACTGGAAGGCATCCATGAAAGGCTCGTAGTGCTCGGGGAAGTCGGCGGCCATTTGCAGCGGCGAATAGAAGGTGACGTAGAGTCCCAATTGGTTGCAGATGGTGGTCCACATCTTCTTTCCCCAGGGCACAATCTTCCCGATGTCGGTTTGGAAGATGCCCGGTGTGTAGTCCATCGGGCCGCCTTGCAGTCGGGTGAACGGCAGGATGGCGGTGTGGCCAGGATGGATGCGCTCGCGGAACTCGGTGCCCATCGCGCTCTCGTTGCCGATCATGTTGGGCCAGGTGCGGCACAAACCCGTGGGTCGCACCGCCTCATGTGCGTTGACCATGATTTTATGCTTGGCCGCCTCCGTGATGGCATAATGGTAATGGTTGTTGATGGGCTGGCTGTAATGTCCTTCGGCGTAGGGGATGATGGTGCCCACATAGCCGCTCTTCACGGCATTGTAGCCGTATTCGTTCATCAGGTCGTAGGCTTGCTCCATCCAGCGCTCGTAGTTCACCGTGGAGGCTGAGCTTTCGTGGTGCATGATGAGGCGGATGCCTTTCTCGTGGGCGTATTTGTTCAAGGCGGGCAAGTCGAAGTCAGGATAAGGCGTGAGGAAATCGAAAACGAGTTCCTTCTGTTTGCCGTACCAGTCCTCCCAGCCGATGTTCCAGCCCTCGATGAGCAGCGCATCGAAGCCGTGGGCGGCGGCGAAGTCGATATAACGGCGCACGTTTTCGTTGTTGGCGCCGTGGTTGCCCGTGGGCTTGGCGTGGATATAGTCGGTCTCACCGATTCTCACCGAAGCGTAGTCGCTCGTGTACGACCAGCTGCTTTTGCCCGAAATCATCTCCCACCAAACGCCCATGTATTTCACGGGATGGATCCATGAAACGTCTTCCAAGGCACAAGGCTCGTTGAGGTTGAGGATGAGGCGCGAGGCCAGCACGTCGGTGGCTTTTTCGCATACCATCACGGTGCGCCAAGGGGTGTGGCACGGAGCATTAAGACGGCCTTTGTAGCCCGATGCATCAGGGCAGAGGAAAGCGCGGAACACCATGTTCTTGTCGTCAAGGTCGAGATGCATGGTCGGGAAGTCGAGTGTGGCAGCCTCGTGGATGTTGATGTAGAGACCATCGTCGGTTTTCATTTGCAAGGCGGTCTGCACACCCGTTTCGGAGAAGGCCGTCCAAGGCCAGCCACCGTGTTCGTGGCCTTTCTCCCACAAGCCACGGATTTCAGAAAGCCTACATTTTGTATAGTTGTATTCTTGCGTGTCGAGGTCGCCCGGAATCCACCAAGCCGTATGGTCGCCGGCCATGGCAAACTCGGTCATCTCTTCCTTGAACCAGAAACAGGCCAAGGCGTTCGGGATGGGGAACTCGTAGCGGAAGCCCAGGCCGTCGTCGTAAAGGCGGAAGCGGATTTGCATCACCGTGGCCCTGGTCTCGGTGGAATGGTCCATGCTCTCCACCGAGCCTATGGGCTGCTCAAGAGTGACCAGCATCTCATTGTAATGGTTGCGGATTTGCGATTCTTCGCCCCAAACGGGTTCCCAGGTCTCGTCGAAGGTGCTGTATTGCGTGTCCTTCAACACGAAAGCGTGGAAAAGGTCGTCGCGCCATTCGAGGGTGAAGCTCATCTTGGAGGGCAACACAACAGGTTGGCCGTTGCGGTCGAGCGCATACTGTGGCACGCCGTCGACCACGGCGAATCTCAGTTCAAGTTGTCCGTCGGGACTTTTCAGGGCGACGGGGTTTTCGAATTTTTGGGCAAGGCCCATTAAAGGCATGACCAACAAAGTAGCCAAAGCAACACAAAGGAGCGTCAGTTTTTTCATATTTGAAGCGATTAGTTTTGATGACTGCGATGATTGCGGGCAAAAATAAGAAAAATAATCGTACCTTTGCCACGTCATAGCGAGAAACGAAGCAAATGGAAGAAAAACACATACTCTTAGGCAAGACCCCCGCCGAGATTCAAGAAGTGGTCGAACAATTGCAGCTACCCAAATTCACGGGCAAGCAAATCGTGGACTGGATCTACAACAAACGCTGCGCCTCGATTGAGGACATGACCAACCTCAGCAAGGCCTCGCGCGCACTATTGGCCGAGCATTACGAGACCGGACTGAAGGCTCCCGTCAAGGAGCAAGTGTCGACCGACGGCACGAAGAAATACCTCTTCCCTGCCGGCCAGCATTTCGTCGAGGCGGCCTACATCCCCGACCGCGAGCGGGCCACGCTGTGCGTCTCCACGCAAGTGGGCTGCCAGATGGACTGCCTCTTTTGCGCCACGGGCAAACAAGGCTTCCAGAAAAACCTCTCGGCTGCCGAAATCATGAACCAAATCCTCAGCCTGCCCGAGTTCGACACGCTGACCAACATCGTCTTCATGGGCATGGGCGAGCCATTGGCCAACTACGACAACCTGATGCGCTCGCTCGACATCCTCACGCAAGAATGGGCCTTGGGCTGGAGCCCAACGCGCATCACCGTATCGACAAGCGGCCTCATCCCCAACATGAAGCGGTTCTTGGAGGAATCGAAATGCAACCTCGCCATCTCGATGCACAGCCCCTTCCACGACGAGCGCCTCAAACTGATGCCCGTCGAGAAGACCTACCCCATCAAGGAGGTCGTCCATGCCGTCAAGCAACACGACTGGCACGGACAACGCCGCCTGTCGTTCGAGTACATCATCTTCAAGGACCTCAACGCCTCCAAAGACCACATCAAGGAAATCGCCCGACTGCTGGGCAGCACGCGTTGCAGGTTTAACTTGATAAGGTACCACGCCGTGCCCGGCATCCCGCTGAAGAGCCCCGATGCCGCCACTATGACCTGGTTCCGCGACGCGCTCAACGAAAAGGGCATCATCGCCACCATCCGCGCCTCACGCGGACAGGACATCGACGCGGCCTGCGGCCTGCTTTCGACGAAAAACCTATTATAAAGGCAAGCCTGACTTACGGGTTATTGGTATTTCCTTCCCGGAAAATACTTGTTCACTTTCTTGCAATAGTCAGCATAGTCGGGGTATTTGCCGCTGCTGATTTCCTCGGCGAGACTCGTGCTGCCCAAGAAGAGGACGATCAGAAGCAACGCACCAATCATGCTCCAATTGATGACGCCGATGCCCGCCCCGATGGAAAAAATGTAGAGGCTCACCCAAATGGACTGCTCGGCGATATAATTCGGGTGACGGCTCACATTCCATAAGCCAGTGGTATTGAAGCCCTTATTGTAAGGCGCAGGAAGATCTTCGAGCTTTCGTCCCTCATTGAGCAATTCCCTTTTCTTGGAATGGAAAGCCCACTGCTGCTCATCGGCGACGGTCTCATAAACGATGAATCCTAACATGAGCACTGCAGCCACCACGTCGACCCAGCCGAATGGCGCCGTGGAATTCATGCACACAAGGGCAGGGAAGGTCAGCATAAGGATGAGCGCGTTTTGATAGATTGAGATGAAAAACAAGTCGAACACGAGCCACACCACCCTGTTTTTGAACGGGGGCGTTGCGCGGAGCACCTTCCAACGGTAGTCCTCCTCCCCTTCCCAGAATTTCAATTTGTAAGCACCTTTTCGGGCAAAATTGTAGGTCAGGCGCAACCCCCAAAGGGTTGCCAGCACCGCCATCACCACCAATCGGGGGTGCATGCCGCCTTTGACGGCGATTGTCCAGCAATAGACGATGGGAAGCAAACTCCATATCTTGTCGACCTGGCTGTTGTTTCCGGTGATTTCGCCTAAGGCAAAACACAACAATGCACTGCATCCGGCGATGATGCCCAAGGTCTTGAGCACTTCGAGTTGCGAGGCATCGAGCGCAGGTCCCATGTAGACATACAGGATCGGGCAAACAACAAGCGAAAGCACCATCAAAGCCCCAATAAGGGGAATGTTCATTTTTTTCATAGCCATGAATTTAAGTTTTCAAACCGTTACATCCTAAACACCCCAAACTGCTGCGGCGGGAAAGGTTGGTTCAACGAGGCCGCGATGCCCAAGGCAAGGATTTTTCGCGTATCGACAGGGTCGATGATGCCGTCGTCCCACAGACGGGCGGTGCTGTAGAACGCCGAGCCTTCGTAGTCGTACTTGGCCAAAATCTCTTTCTTCAGCTGCGCGATTTCGTCTTTCGGCACTTCCAGGCCTTTGTATTTGTATTGGTCTTCCTTTACTGTGGCGAGGACGCTGGCCGCCTGCTCGCCACCCATGACGGAGATTTTGGCGTTGGGCCACATGAACAGCAGCCTCGGACTGTAGGCCCGACCTGCCATGCCATAGTTGCCCGCGCCAAACGAGCCGCCGAAGATGACCGTGAACTTGGGCACGTTGGCGTTCGAGACGGCATGAACCATCTTGGCGCCGTCCTTGGCGATACCGCCTTGCTCGTATTGCTTGCCCACCATGAAGCCTGTGATGTTCTGCAAAAACACCAACGGAATGTTGCGCTGACAGCAAAGCTCGATGAAATGCGTGGCTTTCAGTGCTGATTCCGAGAACAACACGCCATAATTGGCCAGGATGCCCACGGGGAAGCCCATCAGATGGGCGAAGCCGCAGACAAGGGTCGTGGCATAGCGCGACTTGAACTCCTGGAAACGGCTCCCGTCGACGATGCGGGCGATGATTTCGCGCGGGTCGACGAGCTTATGGAAGTCTATGGGCGCGAGGCCGTAAAGGTCGTGCGGGTCGTATAACGGAGCCTCCACGGGAAGCATGTCCAATTTCTGTCGGTGGCTCTTCTCCAAGGTCTTGAAGATGTTGCGGCATATCTGCAAGGCGTGTTGGTCGTTCTCGGCCAAGTGGTCGGCCACACCCGATATGCTGGTGTGCATCTCGCCACCGCCCAACTCTTCCGCCGTGACCACCTCGCCCGTGGCCGCTTTCACCAAAGGCGGACCACCGAGATAGATGGTGCCTTGGTTGCGCACGATGATGGTCTCGTCGCTCATGGCCGGAACGTAGGCGCCGCCAGCGGTACACATGCCCATCACGATAGCGATTTGCGGGATGCCCATGGCCGACATGCGCGCCTGGTTGTAGAAGAAACGCCCGAAGTGGTCGCGGTCGGGGAAGACCGTGTCCTGCTCGGGCAGGAAAGCGCCGCCGCTGTCGACCATATAGACGCAGGGCAGGTGGTTCTCCATCGCAATCTCTTGGGCTCGAAGGTGTTTCTTCACCGTGTATTGCATATAGGTGCCGCCTTTCACGGTGGCGTCGTTGGCCACGATGACCGCCTCTCTGCCTTGAATCACGCCTATGCCCGTGATGATGCCCGCCGAGGGAAAGTCATTGTTATAGGTGTCGTAAGCCGCCATCGGCGAGAGTTCGAGGAAAGGCGTGTTCGGGTCGATGAGCAGGTCAATGCGCTCGCGGGCAAGGAGCTTGTTGCGTTTCTTGTGTTTGGCCACGGCACTCTCGCCGCCGCCTTGCATCGAGGCCGCCATCGCCTCGCGGTATTGTGCCATCAGCGCGAGGAAATTCTTCTCGTTCTGGCGAAACTCCTCAGAGTCGGTTCGTATGTTCGATTTCAGGGTTTGCATGGTTTCTGCTGATTTGAAAGCACAAAAATAAGGAAAAAACGACAAATGAAAAGTAAGTTAGAAATATTTCCCTTATCTTTGCCGTTTCAAAAGAAAAAGGATGTCCGAGAAGAGTTCAAACAGAGGCCGTGTGGCAGGGTCGTATTTCATGTCGATGATGAGTATCGCGTTGGTACTCTTTCTCTTAGGCGTGTTTGCCCTGCTCATGATGCATGCGCAGAAACTCTCCAACCACCTCAAGGAGAACATCGGCTTCGAAGTGGTGATGAACAGCAACGTGAAGGAAGCCAAGATCCTGCAACTGCAAAAGGAACTGGACGCCATGCCCGCCGTGAAGTCGACGGAATACATCACCAAGGAAGAGGCCATCCGCCGCCTCAGCGACGACCTTGGCGAGGACTTCCTGCAATGGCTCGGCAACGAGGAGAACCCGCTCCTCCCCTCCATCGACGTGCGCTTCAACGCGGATTGGGCCAACAACGACAGCATCCAGGTCATCCAAACTCAATTGCTCAAAAACACCGACATCAAGGAAATCTACTACCAAAAATCGCTCGTCGGCGTTATCAACCAAAACGTGAACCGCATCGGCCTCGCGCTGATGGCGGCCAGCCTTATCCTGCTCATCATCGCCATTACACTGATTCGCAATACGATACGACTCAGCGTCTACTCGAAGCGTTTCCTTGTGCGCAGCATGCAGCTCGTGGGTGCCACGCCGGCCTACATCCGCCGTCCGTTCATCCGCAGCGGTGTGTTGCAAGGCTTTTTCGGCGCCTTGATTGCCGATGCCCTGCTTGCCTTGCTCATCTATGGCCTCGACCAACGCCTGCCCGAGCTGACCCTCGTGCAAGACTATAAAATCATCATCGGCATCTTTGTCGGCATCATCGGCTTGGGCATCCTGCTTGGCGGTCTCTCCACCCGACTCGCCCTACGGAAATACCTCCATGCCGACGTCGACCGACTATATGTGTAACCATCAAGGGCGTCTGAGCCTGTCGAAGACCCCGAATTTTAAATCTTAAATATTGAATTTTGAATCTTAAATCTACCGAATATGGCAAAAGAAACAAAGACACAAGTTACCGAAACCACTGACAACGAGAAAGTCATGCCCTTCGGCAAAATGAACTACATCATCGTGCTCATCGGCCTCGCCCTCATCGCCTTAGGCTTCATCCTGATGATTGGTGGCGGCTCCGACGACCCCAAGGTGTTCAATGAATCCATGTTCAACTTCCAACGCATCACCCTTGCCCCGATTTTGGTCTTGGCGGGCTTTGTCGTGGAAATCGTCGCGATCTTTTGGAAAGGAAAAAAATAATTACAAAACCTACAAAACGAGCAAAACACAAAGGAACAGATGGGGAAAGCACGCCCAACTGGCTGCTTTCCGGCGGCAACCGGCTAGGACGCCGCCCAAACCAAGTAAAGTTTTGGTGGGTTTTGAGCGTTTTGTGACAAATACAACAAAATCATGAGCTGGATAGAAGCATTAATATTAGGTATCATCCAAGGCCTGACGGAATACCTGCCCGTCAGCAGCAGCGGGCATTTGGCCATCGGTCAAGCCCTTTTCGGATTGGACGACGGCGCGTCGAACCTCACCTTCACCGTGTTGCTCCACGTGGCCACCGTGCTCAGCACCTTGGTCGTCCTGTGGGAAGAAATCGTGTGGATCTTCAAGGACTTGTTCGCCAAACAGTCGTGGCGCAAATACTGCAACCTCAACGACGGCACCAAATACGCCTTCAACATCGTCATCTCGATGATCCCCGTGGCCATCGTAGGCCTTTTCTTCAAGGACAAGGTGGAAGAGGTGTTCGGTTCGGGCCTGCTCATCGTGGGCATCATGCTACTGGTGACGGCCTCATTATTAGCCTTCTCTTATTTCGCCAAGCCGAGACAAAAGGAAAACATCAGCGGATGGAATGCCTTCATCATCGGTATCGCACAGGCTTGCGCCGTGATGCCGGGGTTGTCGCGCTCAGGCTCGACGATTGCCACTGGTTTGCTCCTTGGCAACAAAAAGGAAAAACTGGCCCAATTCTCGTTCCTGATGGTCATCCCGCCCATCCTCGGTGAGGCCTTGCTCGACGTGAAGGACATCTTCGAAGTCGGCTTCAGCCAAGCCATGAACGGCATCTCACCCGTGGCCACCATCGTCGGTTTCTTGGCCGCCTTCATCGCCGGCTGCTTCGCCTGCAAGTGGATGATTAATATCGTTAAGAAAGGCAAGCTGATCTGGTTTGCCGTGTATTGCGCCATCGTGGGTATCATCGCCATAATCTTTGCCTGATGTTCGATTTTGAAAACGGCGAGGTCATCCTCATCGACAAACCCCTTGACTGGACGTCGTTCGACACGGTCAACTTCATCCGCAGCTTGGTGAACCGCTGCTACGGCATCCGCAAGCTGAAAGTGGGCCATGCCGGCACCCTCGACCCTTTGGCGACCGGACTGCTCATCCTTTGCACCGGCAAGATGACCAAGCAAATCGACACCTACCAAGCGCAAGTGAAGACCTACACGGGCACGATTCTTCTCGGCCAAACCACACCTACATTCGACCTGGAGAGCGAACCTAATGCTCTTTTCCCGACCGACAGCATTACGCCTGAACAAATCGAGGCCGCACGGCTGCAATTCATCGGCGACATCAAGCAATATCCGCCCAAGTATTCCGCCATCAAAATCAAGGGGAAACGCGCCTTCGACTATGCCCGCTCCGACGAGGAAATCGAGTTGAAAGCCCGCGACATCCACATCAACGACTTCAAACTCAGCCTCGACCGCTTCCCGGAATTGGATTTCGAGGTCACTTGCAGCAAAGGCACCTACATCCGCAGCCTCGCCAACGACTTCGGCAAGGCCTTGGGCAACGGCGCCTGCCTGAAATCATTAAGACGCACCCGCATCGGCGACTTCCGCGTGGAGGACGCCTGGCCTTTGGAAGAACTACGCCAGCATATCGTTGAGACTGGGGAGGCGTTTAAGCAGTGGAAGAGGGAGCATGAAGAAACAGAGAACAAGAAGTAAACCATTATATAATTCAAAGCATTATAAACCATCTGCGTCATGAACAAGATTCCAAAAATCGTCCTGCTTTTACTCCCATTGGCTTTACTATTCTCTTGTAGATCATACGATTATCAAGAGTTTATGGAAACCATGGCTAAAGTCAATAGACTAGAAAAAACATACATCATCAATGCGGAATATGCCGATAGCAAAGAAGCTTTGGAACACCGTGTAAAAGAAATCTTTGGTGGCGAAGAAGTAAGAATAGCCGCAGTTGGCACTGCCAAGTATAATGAAGAAAAAGATTGCTTTGAAAATGGAAAGTGTTGGTTAAAAACGGTCATACTGAACCCCAAAGATTTCCCTAATATGGCTGATTTGGACGATTTAGAAAAGATCAAATCCATAGGTCGTGAAATTGCCAGTGAAACCATCAAAGGAATAACAAACCTTGATAGCTACAGCATTATAGAAATCGGCTTCATTCTTTCGGAAGAAAAAGGATCGGTGAATGTCAAAAGGTCTAATGGCGTTTATTTCTCGTTACCAGACTTGGCAACAGCTAGTTTCAACAATGTCCTGCTCCGTTAATCAACCTGGCAAATCTAAAAAAAGGTATATTAATTATTTATAAATCAACTGATTAGAAAATTTTACTTGACAAAATTCAAATTTTGTCGTATCTTTGTAGTTTCTATTGGAGTGAAGATCAACAAAAACAACATCATACAATGAAACTCTCACAGTTCAAATTCAACCTGCCGAGCGAGCTGATCGCCCTGCAGCCAACGCAAAACCGCGACGAAGCCCGCCTGATGGTCGTCGACCGTCGGACCGGCAAGATCGAGCACCGCATCTTCAAGGATTTGGTGGACTACGTGAAAGACGGCGACGTGTTCGTCATCAACAACACCAAGGTGTTCCCCGCCAAACTCTATGGCGAGAAGGAAAAGACTGGTGCCAAGATTGAGGTGCTGCTGCTCCGCGAGCTTGACCACGAGAGCCGCCTTTGGGACGTGCTCGTCGACCCAGCCCGCAAGATCCGCATCGGCAACAAGCTCTACTTCGGCGACGGCGACGAGCTGGTGGCCGAAGTCATCGACAACACCACCTCGCGCGGCCGCACGCTGCGTTTCCTCTACGACGGTCCCTACGAGGAGTTCAAGAAGACACTTTCGTCGCTCGGCCACACGCCCATCCCGAAGGAACTCAACCGCGAAGAACGCCCCGAGGACGCCGAGGACTTCCAGACCATCTACGCCAAGGTGGAAGGCGCCGTTTCGGCCCCCACCGCAGGCATGCACTTCAGCAAAATCCTCATGAAACGCCTTGAGCTTCTGGGAGCCTCATTCGCCGAGCTCACCCTGCATCCCGGCATGGGCAACTTCCGCGATATCGAGGTGGAAGACCTCACCAAGCACAAGCCCGACTCGGAAGAGATGTACATCGACGAGGAATGCTGCACCTTGGTCAACGAGGCCAACCAACGCCACAACACGGTGTTTGCCGTCGGCACCACCTCGCTGAAGGCCCTCGAGACCGCCATGACCATCGGCGGCAAGATCAAGCCCTACAAAGGCTGGACCAACAAGTTCATCTTCCCGCCCTACACCTTCTCGGTGGCCAACGCCATGATCACCAATTTCCATCTGCCCAAGTCATCGATGATGATGGAAGTGGCCGCCTTTGCCGGCTACGACGTGCTGATGAAAGCCTACAAGGAAGCCATCGCCGAGAAGTACCGTTTCTTCACCTATGGCGATGCAATGCTGATTATTTGAATGATGAATTTTGAATTTTAAATCTTAAATCTTTGAATATTAAATAACTATCAATAATGAATCAAGAAGATTTTTTCAAGAAAATAACCGCTCATGCGAAGGAATACGGTTTCATTTTCCCTTCGAGCGAGATTTATGACGGACTTTCAGCCGTTTACGACTACGGCCAAAACGGCGTGGAACTGAAGAAGAACATCCGCGAATACTGGTGGAAGGCCATGGTGCAGATGCACGAGAACATTGTCGGCATCGATGCCGCCATCTTCATGCACCCCACCACTTGGAAGGCCTCGGGCCACCTTGACGCCTTCAACGACCCGCTCATCGACAACCGCGACTCGAAGAAACGCTACCGCGCCGACGTTTTGGTCGAAGACTACATGGCCAAAATCGAGGAGAAGATCAATAAAGAGGTGGAAAAAGCCCGCAAACGCTTTGGCGACGCCTTCAACGAAGAGCAATTCGTGACCACCAACCCGCGCGTCCTTGAACACAAGGCCAAGATCGAGGAAATCAGCCACCGCCTGTACGGTGCCATGGAGAAGAATGACCTCGACGCCATCAAGCAATTGATTCTCGACCTTGAGATCGTCTGCCCCATCAGCGGCACCCGCAACTGGACCGACGTGCGCCAGTTCAACCTCATGTTTGCCACCAAGATAGGTAGCGTGGCCGACGGCTCCGACACCATCTACCTGCGCCCCGAGACCGCCCAAGGCATCTTCGTTAACTACCTCAACGTGCAGAAGACCGGCCGCATGAAGATCCCGTTCGGCATCGCCCAAACCGGCAAGGCCTTCCGTAATGAAATCGTGGCCCGTCAGTTCATCTTCCGTATGAGAGAATTCGAGCAGATGGAAATGCAGTTCTTCGTACGTCCCGGCACGGAGCTCGAATGGTTCAAACACTGGAAAGAAGAACGCCTCGCATGGCACCTCTCGTTAGGCCTGCCCGCCGAGAAATACCGCTTCCACGACCACGAGAAACTGGCCCACTACGCCAACGCCGCCACCGACATCGAGTTCGACTTCCCCTTTGGCTTCAAGGAACTCGAAGGCATCCACAGCCGCACCGACTTCGACCTCTCGGCCCACGCCAAATACTCAGGCAAGAAGCTCCAATACTTCGACCCCGACACCAACGAGAGCTACACGCCCTACGTCATTGAGACCTCCATCGGCCTCGACCGCATGTTCCTCGCCATGTTCAGCAACGCCTACACCGAAGAGAAACTTGAAGACGGCTCGGAGCGCGTCGTGCTGAAACTGCCAGCCATCCTTGCACCTTACAAGATCGCTGTTTTGCCGTTGGTCAAGAAAGATGGTCTGCCCGAGAAGGCCCGCGAAATCATCGACTCGCTGAAGTCCGACTTCATGTGCCAGTACGAAGAGAAAGACTCCATCGGCAAGCGCTACCGTCGACAAGATGCCATCGGCACGCCGATGTGCGTCACCGTCGACAACGACACTTTAGTTGACAACTGCGTCACCGTGCGCGACCGCGACACCATGCAACAAGTGCGTGTCCCGATTGACAACCTGAGAAACATGATCTTCGACGAATTAAAGCCGAAAAAATAATGTTTTTCGGCTTGTAGGGACGCATTGAATGCGTCCGCATGATAGACAACACCATAGACAACGGTTGGATTTCGATTTTGCAACAAATTGAAATCCAACCGTTTAATTTTTTGTATCTTTGCCAATTGATAGACAAGCCCTCTTGGGGGCTTGACAAGATGATTTTCGCTTTGGGATTTGTTCTACTTTTGCGATGTGCAAACGTGAAAAAACCGAATGCGCGTTCGCGAACAAAACAATTAATAAGGTAACAAACAACTAAAACCTCAAATGAAATGAAAAAGTTAGTCTCTTTCCTCATCCTTTGCCTCGGCTGCCTCGGCATCCTTGAAGCACAAAACATTTGGAGACCCCTCGAACTCCCAGGATCGTTGATGGGAGTGAACGCCCAAGGCGATATGTTCAGCACATGCTATGACACCTATCCTTCCTCGCTGGTGCGCTCGCAAGACGATGGCGAGACTTGGGAGACCGTGTTTACCGGCGGCTTCGGGAACTTTGCCATCGGCAACAAAGGCAGGATTTTCCTGATTTGCGACCGCATCGTCAACTATTCAGACGACAACGGCGACACTTGGCAGCAGACTTCACCAATTAATGAAGGTAATGGCTACAACTGTTTCAACAGTATGAAGATGCGCTCGCCCTCGAACGACACGCTTGTTGGATACGAGGCACCTTACTTGACTTGGACGCTTGATGGAGGTGTCACATGGGACTCGACCCGCATCGCTTTCATGGAAGACCACCAAGAAATCAGCGACATGCTCGTCAATGAAAACGGCGATGTATATGTCAGCATTTGGTATTACATTGGGCCTAACATCGGCATTTACCATTCCACCCTCTCCGATATGAGCAATTGGGAGCTCGTTGCTTTTGAAGATGTTGGCATAAAGGACATGGCTTTTGACCCCGAGGGCAACATTGTTTGTGGTGTTTACTTCGGGGGCGAGTTTTCAGGCTTCGAGCATGTGCCTGGCTTTTATGCCTTTTGGGCCAATCGCGTCGGCATTGCCGACAATGGCATCGTTTACAAGGCCGCTGTAACCATGAACGACGATGCAGTTTTGGCCTATTCCTTGGACCACGGCGAGCATTTCTTCAACACCGTTGAAAACCTTCCTCTGTCGGAACCGGCACCAGGCGGCGAAGATGGTTTCCTCTCCAAAGGCCGCGACAACCACTTGTATTTCCATGGCAACGGGCAGTACTGGAAGAGCATCCCCAATGCCAACGACATCCCGACCGCCTTCCCTCTTCCTTCCGAATGGTACTACGAAATCCAATTTGACGACGGCAGCGTCACCTACCAGCACTTGGAATGTGTGGGCGACACGACCATTGGCACCGAGCGTCCGAAAATCATCGTGCGCAGCAACACCCACTATGACCGTGATGGCGAAACCGAGGTGACTCGTGAATACGTTTACGAACAAAACAACGTCGTTTATTGGTGGAACAAGGACTTGCAGGAGTTCACCACGCTCTACGACCTTGCCGCCAACGAAGGCGACGAATGGGAAATCAAGGTGGGGACGGAGAGCCTCACCATGCATGTGGACGGTGTGGAAAACTATGATTATGAAGGCAAAACCTATCGGATGCTCCATGTGAGCGACGCGCAAGACCTCTTCAGTGGCGACATTGTGTGCGGCTTGGGCCATCTGACGAGCTTCTTCCCCGAAAAACTGATGCGCCACAATGCCGATTTCACCGTGAACGGCCTGCGTTGCTATTGGGTGGGCGATGCCCTGCTCTACCACAACGGCGAAGAGGATTGCGACGCGATTTACAGCGAAATCCATGGCGTAGAAGAAGACGGCCCTTCGACAGGCTCGGTGGCCTTTACGGTCTATCCCAATCCTACAAACGGCGTATTGTTTGTACAGACGTTGCGCGCAACGTCTCTACCAGCCCAATACCGCATCACCAACCTCATCGGACAGAACATGCTCACTGGCAATATTTCGGATGGAACCCAACTGATTGACATTGAATCTCTACCTGCGGGAATGTATTTCATCAGCGTGGGCGAACAAACACTGAAATTCGTGAAACAATGAAAACACGATGTATAATTTGTGCATTCCTTGTGCTGGCGGGTCTCTCGGCCTGCCAGCACAAGGCACGATGGCTCAAAGAGGCCGAAAAGCTCTTCGAGCAAGGCATCGAACAACGCGCGGCCAAGCAATCGGAAGCCGCCGCCGAATCGTTCAGCCAAGCCTTGCTTGCCATCGGGCACTGCGACTTGGAGAAGCCCGAAGTGCAACAACTGAAAGGCCAAATCGAGGACAACCTTGGCTTCTGCTATTGGAAGCACGAGCTCTTCGAGGAAGCCCTGCCGCTACATTCCGATGCCGTCTCGATAGCCCGCCAAATCGACGATTCCACGTTATTGCTGAATGCACTTCGCAATTGCGGGCGTGCAGCTGCATCGTTGGACGACATCGACGGGGCAGAACACCATTACACCGAGGCGCTTGCCCTCTCCAGAGCCTTGCACGACAAAACGATGGAATGCGACATCCTCTTGGAAATCGGACGCGATGTATTGATGCCCAAAGAAGCCTACAGCTATACCCTGAAAAGCGTCAATCGGGCCTTGGAAGGCGGCGCCGATGCCGACATTTGCCACCTCACCTTGGGTTTGGCCCACTATTACCTGGAGCATGACAGCCTGGCTATGCTTCACCTCGATGAAGCCACTCGCAGCGACAAGACGGGCGTCCGCATGTCGGCCTACCAAAGCCTGCATTATCTCTACCAGTTTGCCGGCAACTACCCAAAAGCCCTCGAATGCCTCGAACTCTTCAACGAGAACATGATGCAGGCCAACCAAGAGCACCGCAACGAACAGGTACAGCACATCAAGGCTGAATACGACCTGCAAATGCAGAAAAACAGCCTCGAAGCCACGCAGAAATTGAAGAGCGTTTACTTTTTTGTCATCCTTGGCGCACTGCTTGTTGCATTGGTGGTGGTTCTGTTATTGTTGCGCCAGAAAACGCTGAATGCCAAGCTGAAAGCCGAAGAGATGAAGAACCAGATGGAACTGGCCTTGAAGAAAAACAAGGTGTATGTGACCGCCCTCGCCCTCACAGAGCAAATCACCGCCTCCACCCTCGACTTCGACCTGAAGGAAAACGAATGGGACGACTTCGTGACGCTCATCGACAAGGTTTACGGCGACTTCACCAAACGGCTGACAGAGAAATATCCCGCGCTGACCAAAAGCGACCTGCAAATCTGCTGCCTCACCAAGCAAGGCTTCAGCAACCAGGTCATCTCCATCCTGATGAACCTGCAAACCAACAGCTATGCCCGCCGCAAGTCGCGCATCAAGCAGGAGAAGATGAACGGCTTGGAAGATGAGCGGAGCTTTGAGGAGATTGTCAACTCAATATAAAGGCCCATCATTCTGATAGCATCATAAAAAATCAATCATGGGATTTTTATGATGCTATTTTTATGATGTTTTTTGAATGATAAAATAAAATGATTACCTTTGCAACAAAAATAACGAACCATGGTTTACAATCCGTTCATCACTTCGGGTTATGTTTCGCCTGAGTATTTTTGCGATCGCGAAGAAGAAACCCGACAACTTACCCTTGACATTCAAGGACATAGCCACATTGTCCTGATTTCGCCCAGACGCATGGGGAAGACAGGTCTCATTGAGCATTGCTTCAACCAAGAGGCCATCAAGAAAGAATTTCACACCATTTTCATCGACATTTATTCCACCCTAAATCTCAATGATTTGGTTTTCATGCTGGGCAACAAAATCTGCAAAAGTCTCAAGAACAGAGACAAACAGTTACTGGAAAAATTCGTCCAAATAGTGAAATCCATCCAATTCACCATCGGTTTCGACGAAGCAGGCATGATGAACGGTTCTTTCGGCTTAGGCGACATCAAAGACACCCAGAAATCGTTAGAGGAGATTTTCCAATATTTGGAAGAGGCCAAACGACCCTGCGTGGTGGCCATTGATGAGTTCCAACAAATCGAGAAATACCCTGAAAAGAATGTGGAAGCCTTGTTACGCACCCACATCCAGCACTGCAAGAACGCGACTTTCATCTTTGCTGGAAGCCAAAGGCATACCATCCAGAACATGTTCACTTCGGCCTCAAAACCTTTCTATAACAGTTCGAACATCATGAGCCTCGGTGCCATCCCGAAAGAAAAATACGCCAAGTTCGCCTCGCAAAAGTTTTCCGACTTTGGCAAGAATTGCCCGATTGAACTGGTTGAAAACCTCTACGACCAGTTAGAAGGACACACTTGGTACATGCAGGCGGTGCTTTACCTCGCCTTCTATATGACCGAAAAGGAATGCACCCAAACCATCATTGACGATGCTTTGAAGAAAAAGGTGGCCGACAATGCCAACGTTTTTGAATCCATGTATTACGGCCTGAACGAGCGCCAACGCGCAGTGCTGAAAGCCATTGCCATCGAAAACAAGGCCTCACAAATGCAATCGGTTGGTTTCATCCAAAAACACGGACTGGTTTCGGCAAGTTCCGTCCAATCAGCCATTAAGCAACTGTTAGACAAAGATTTGATAACAAAAGAAGGCAATGCTTATCGGGTCGATGACCGCTTTTTTGGAATGTGGTTGAGAAATTACTGATTACCTCACATTCGCCTTCAGCCTGTCGGCGATTTTCTTCTTCAGTTCGTAGTACATCTGCTCGCGGTCGCTGCGTTTGTTGGGCTTGTAGAGGTTAGGATACTTGCAGTCTTCGAGCTTGTATTCCAACTTGTTGAGCGGCCCCGAAATCTTCAGTCCGAGACGCACCGGCAGCGGCGACTGCGTCACCGAGAGGTGGTATTCGCCATTCTTGTCGAGCATCATGCGACCATCCACCGTCACCTTGTATTTCCCGATGGCGATTTGCGATGGCCACAAGTCGATTTCGTCCTTGAAAGCGGTGAGCTGCACGTCGAGGCTGTCGACACGATACTCACCGTTGGTGCTCACGTCAAGCATGTCGGTAATCTTCGTGAAGGTGAATTTATCATTAACCGTCAAGTTCTTGCCTTCGATGTCGGCAGCGGCACGCAGCGTTGAAATCTTGGGCTGGTAATTGGAACGGAGGTTGGTCTCCGCGCCAATGTGGAACTCGGCCTGCCCGTCGAAGGTCTTCAGCATGGGCACCAAAGTGTCGATGTAAGGCACCATGTGCAGCAAGTCATTGATTTGCACATTGAGCAGGTGGAAGTCCATGGCGAGGAAAAGATTGTTGGGCCTCGGCGACTGATACAATGCCGTCAGCTGCATTTCGGCGGCCTTGTTGGTGAAACCGATTTCCTGCAAAATCAAGGTGCCGTCCTTCACGGTCAACGTGCCACTCAGGTTATTGAGATCAAAGTTATCATACAACGTTTTCTTTGTCTTGATGCCAAAGGTGAGGTCGACGCCCATGGGCACCATAAACGGATTGTCTTCCTTGTTTTCGAGGGACGCTTCAACTGGCTCAGCGTCCGACCGACCCAAACCACTTGTCAAATCCATGATCTCGTTGATATTCAACATGTCGGAGGTGAGCTGAAGTTCGCCTTTCATCACATTGTCGTGGCCTTCCAGCCATTCCTTGATGCCAATCACGCTGCCTTGCAGGCTGAGGTCTGACTGCCCGATACGGAACGTGCTTTTCTTGAAATCAAGCTCCGTGGAATTAAACAGGAAGTCAATATTGCTGATGCGGATGTCCTCGTCGAGGCCGTCCACCTTCACCACGGCATTGCCTAACATGAAGTCGGCTTCAGGATTCCAATGGTTAAGGAAGTCGGTCTTGGCCTTGTTCTCTTTCACAGAAGCGTTCATTTTCAGCGAATTGGTGTTCAGCGCATAAGTCTTCCCCATCGCTGCGTCGACCTCCTTTCCATCGAAAGTGACACGCGCATTCAGACCCTTGGCGTTTTTCTCAGGTGTCGTCACAAAAGTGATGGCAGGCGTTGCAACATGAGCAACGATACTATCATAAACCACATCCAACTTGCTGAAATTCAAGCTGGCATCCAAGAGCATCTTATTCATGCCGCCCTTGAAATTGTCGGCAGACAGTTTAATATCGGGATTCTTCATCTGCGCATTGATGCCTTTACCGACTACAGCATCCAACTGATTAGAATTGAGCGCAATGTAAGCCCCACTCTTCCCCTTTTGCTTGGCCGAGGCTGGCAAAGCCAAAGCGACATTCAGCAACGGTGCAGCGGCATGAATCGTGTCCATATCGAAGGCGAAGTCCTTGATTTTCAATGTGCCATTGGCTTTCAAGCGGTTGAGGTTGTAGTCTTTCAGCGACTTCATCAGCTGCTCGACGGTAAAGTTCGTCGACAAATCGAGGTTGGTGCGGCCATTGAGTTTCATCGTCTTGGGCAAGAATCCTTTGATGTCGGCCATCGGCACTTCGCCTTTCACCTTGAGTTTCAGTCCGATGTCGCCCAGCAAGTCGTCGACGACTCCATTCACATTCAAATCGCTACGGTTGAATTTGGCATTCATCGCGTTGACCGTCACACTATTGGCTGAGGAGTTCAAATCCAAGTCCAAATCGGCATCCAGATTGACTTCCGTCAAAGGATAAGGCAAACGTGGCACATTCACCATCGCATTGTCGGTCAGGATTTTAGCCGAAATCAAAGGCATCAGGCTGTCGTTGTAGGTGCCTACCACCACCGCATCCTTAACACGCATCTTTCCGGCATAACCGATGCTGTTGAGGCGTTTTTGCAGTTTTTCGGGAAGGTAGGCCATCACGTTTTCGATGTCCAAAGTGTTGGTAAACAGATTCACATCAAGTTCAATATCCTTATTTTCAAGTATTTCCGCGCTCCCTCTTACCGTAATCTCATATTGATTCAAACCAATATCCAAATCGTCGAAATGAGCCTTCTTACGAACCATATCCAAATTCAAGTAGGCATCCAAATCCAAGGTGTCATGCTGAAGATAGTTTTCCTTGAATGCGAAACTTACGTCGGGCGTATGGAGCTCAAAAAGGCAGTCTAGGATTTCTTTCTGTTCCAGGGTACCGTCAAATTTCAACTCCAAATCGTTGATTGCCAAATCAATGTCATTCATCCGCAACGACAGTGACAAAGCCTCCAGTCCGAGCTCCGCATCAATAGTATCATTCATCATCGACCCTTCTAAGTCGAGATTGAAACCATGGGCTTGAGCTGTCATCTTATTGCGGTCATCAGTATAGAACAAAGTGGAGTTTTTCAGTTTTACTTCCTCAATATCAACGAGATAATCGAAGGAAGAACTTGTTGTGTCATTGTCCTCTTTTGCATTGAACACATCGAGGTTAGAGTTGCCGATGGAGTCCGTATACAGGTTGACGAAAGCATCTTCAAGGATGCATTTCCTGATTGCTATCTCTTTCTCCTTCAGGAACTTTTTCGCATCGACCACCACGATGAGGTTGTTGATGTTGGCCAACGTATCCGACGGCGAGCCCGCCATCGGATTGATGAGGGCCACATTCTCAATATCGACGCCGATGTTCGGGAAGGTCTTGAAAAGTGTCAAGTCGGCCTTGCCCAACTGCATCTCGCAATTGACGAACTGCGGCGCGTATTTCTTCACCATCTTGGTCAGCCGCCCCGACGAGGTGAGCACCGCCACGGCAATGCCCGCCACGACAAGCACCAGCCCCACAAGCGAGGCCAAAGTGATGCCCGTTATTTTCAGTGCCTTTTTCATGTCAGTTCACCCTTGAGAAATGATGTTCCGAACCATAGTCATCGCTATACACCATTTCGTTGTTTGTCAACGATTTGATAGTATAAAGCTTGGGCACGATCACGAAGGTGCCCACATGTTCTTGCTTCAATGTGGAACCTGTCAGCGTCCAGTTGAAAAGTTGGGCTTCGTCTTCATAAACGTCGTCACCTTCGTCCCAAGTGGTACCATTGGCCTGCACCGTGTCGCCATTGGCCATGACGCGCTCGATTGGCGTTGCGTAATAGCGCTCATACACAGTGCCTTCCTGCCATTTGCCGTAAAGCAAGGTCTCGTCAAAGCCTTCATCGTCAGGACCTATTCCGTTGCAAGCGCCCAGGCCAAAGGCAAAGGCCATTCCCATAAAAAAGAAAAACAGTTTTTTCATCGGTCGAACATTTTAGTCAAAAAAGTCATGCTTCTATTTTTCGGCAAAAGTAAGATTATTTTTCTATTTTTGCACTGCAATTTATACATAAAACATGCCAAACCTCAACATAGCCATCATTCAAGCCAATCTCCTTTGGGAAGACAAAGCCGCCAACACCGAACGCTTTGGGCGGCTGCTGGAGCAAGTACGCCCTGGCACCGACTTAATTCTCTTGCCCGAAACCTTCACCACAGCATTCCCCGTCGACCCGAAACGCTTCGCCGAAAAGGAAGACGGCCCGACGATGCAATGGCTTCAAAACCAAGCCAAAGCAAAAAACGCCGTGATTTGCGCCACCTTCCCTTTGGAGCAAAATGGGCATTACTACAACAGCCTCGTTTGGATGCGCCCCGATGGAAGCTACGAACTTTACTTCAAGCGGCACACCTTCACCATGGGTGGCGAGGACAAATTAGTGGAACGCGGTGACAAACAGCTTATTGTGGAGCTGAAAGGCTGGAAAATCAAGCCGATGGTTTGTTATGACATCCGCTTCCCCGTTTGGGCAAGAAACCGCTACGAAAATGGACAATACGAATACGATTTGGCCTTCTATCTCGCCAACTTCCCCGACTCGCGGATGATTGTGTGGAACACGCTTTTGGTGGCCCGTGCCATCGAGAACCAAGCCTACTGGATCGGTGTGAACCGTGTGGGCGAGGATGCCCATGGGCTGCATTACAGCGGTGAATCACAAGTTATTAACGCTCGCGGTGAGGTCATTTCAAAAGCAGAACCTTACCAAGAGGCCGTAATGCACTGCACCTTGGATTATGAAGCATTGCAACGCTTCAGGGAAAAATTCCCTTTGGGGCCGGATTGGGATGGGTTTGAAATTAACACATAAATTATATCACAAAACCTACAAAACTTGCAAAACCTCAAGAAAAAGCGTGTGGCGGCTACACAACCGTGTCGCCGCCGGAAAGCCGCCGGTTGGCAGCTTTCCACAACTCAAATAACGTTTTGTTGGTTTTGAAAGTTTTGTTCCAAAAAATAACACCATGATTTCTGTTTTCACTGACGAATACTATATGAAACAGGCTTATTTGGAAGCCGAAAAGGCCCTTGAGGCCGACGAAATCCCCATCGGGGCCGTGGTGGTGTGCAACAACAAGATCATCGCCCGCGCCCACAACCAAACCGAGACCCTCAACGACGTAACCGCCCATGCCGAGATGTTAGCCATCACCGCAGCAGCCAACGCCTTAGGTGCCAAGTATTTGGACGAATGCACGCTGTATGTCACCTTGGAGCCTTGCCCCATGTGCGCAGGGGCCTTGTGCCATTCGCATATCGGAAAAATCGTGTGGGCCGCCGATGACCCGAAAAACGGCTTCTCGCGCTTCGGTAAAATGCTGCATCCAAAGACGAAAACCGATACCGGCGTGATGCACGACGAATGTTTGTCGCTGCTGACGGACTTTTTCAAGAAGAAACGATGATTTCTGCGCAAAACTGCCCATTCTGCGCAATATCTTTGGCCGTTTTGACAGCAAAAACGGTAATTTTGCCGCCATGACTGGAACCCGTTTACTCATTGTTGCCATCATCGTCGTGTTCGTGATTGCCTTTATCATCACGATGGTGCTGCTGAATGCCAGCGCAAAGAAAATCATCGACACCAATTCGAAGTTGGTGGAAAACCAGAACAAATTGCTGGAACAGAATAGGTTGCAAGAGGATGACAAAGCCGACCTGAAGAAACACATCGACGAATTGGAGGGGCAGTTGAGGCAACATGTTTCGGAGGAAGTGAAGTTGTTGCAGGCAGAGACACGACAACGCCGCGAACACATCGAACTGACCACCGACATGGACGATATGGCCTTAATGGCTTGGCTCGACCAAGAAATGGAAAAGACGCGCCTTTACACTGATACTAACCTAACACTCAAAACATTGGCAAACACCCTCGGCCTGACGCAGCGTCGCCTTGCCGCGTTGTTCAAGAACCATCCGAAATATGCCAACTTGGGCGACTACCTCAACGAGAAACGCTTCATTTTGGCGTGTCGGCTGCTGCGCGAGCAACCCAACTGGACCATCGAAGCCGTTGAAAAGGAAGCAGGATTCGGAGGGCGCAGAACCTTCCAAATGGAAGTGAAACGCAGGCTGGGCATCACGCCTTTACAGTACCGTCAAGGCGCGGAAAGCGTCATTTCCCAGGAAAACACTGAGACTTCAGATTAACACCTTCCGTTGCACCCAAGCGAAGACAACAATGGCGGCAACAGTGGTGATGGCTCTTTCACTATCACTATAATAGGAGCTTTGAATGGAACCATTTTCTTCACTTCTAATTACTACATCTTTAATAACAGTCAGTGGGTGAAAACTTCATTAGGGAGCACAGTCGACGCATTCACTTTCTATGTCGAAAGCAACCAAGCAACCCCCGGTGAGTCTTTCGGCATCAACTTGACAGACAACACCGTCATCGATCTTGCCGTAACAGGCCATGGCGAAAGCAACGGTGGCTGGTCGTTCATCGCCTCGCCTGTTGTGAACGACATCGCACCTTCTGTGGTGGAGAACCTTGAGGGAGTGAAGTATCAGACAGGCACGTACAACTACGACCTTTACCGCTTCAACCAAAGCGCCGACTTGGAATGGAAAAACTACCACTCGAACGACACGCAAGAGAATCCTTTCATGCTCGAAAACGGCAAGGGCTATCTCTATGCCTCCAAGAATGATAAGATATTGCATTTCAGCGGTCCCTTCAATACCGACAACACCAAGACCGTCAATCTCGAATACCATGCCAACACTGAGTTTGCCGGCTGGAACTTGGTGGGCACAACCCGTTCCCCGTGCAGGCATGGGCCAACAAGAGCTACTACACCATGAACAGCGAAGGCACCGGCTTGGTGGCCAACGAGGTCGCCTCCTCAACGCCCATCCCTCCGCTCACGGGCGTGATGATGCAAACCACTTCGACGACAGGCGAAAGCGTCACTTTCAGCACCACGCAACCTGAGCAACACAATGCCGACAACGTCAGCTTGCTGATTGCGTTGAGCCAAGCCAACACCCGCAGCAACGTTTTGTTGGACAACGCCATCGTGAGTTTCAACGAAGACTCACAATTAGGCAAATACTACTTCGGCAGACAAAACGCCAACATTTATCTCCCGCAGGGCGGCGAGGAATATGCCATCGTTTCCGTTGGTAGAGACGTTGCGCGCAACGTCTCCATTGATAAAGACGTAGCACGCTACGTCTCTACAGAGATACCCATCAATTTCAAGGCATCGGAAAACGGCACCTACACCATTTCGGTCGATCCCCAAGGCGTGGAGATGGAATACCTGCACCTTATTGATAACCTGACTGGCGCGGACGTGGATCTACTCCCCCTTTGCAAAGGGGGCAGGGGGGATTCAAACAACCCTCAGACCGTATCCTACACCTTCACCGCCAAGACGACAGATTACCCCTCGCGGTTCCGCTTGGTGTTCTCGGCAGCCGCAGACGAGACGTCTGCGAACCAGGCGTTTGCGTTCATCAGCAACGGGAATATCATCATCAACGAGGCGGACGCACGCGGCGCGTCCCTACAGGTGGTGGACGTGACGGGGCACGTCGTCGTCAGTAGAGACGTTGCGTGCAACGTCTCCACAAATGGGATGGCACCGGGCGTCTACGTTTTGCGCCTCGTGAACGGCGACGACGTGCGGACGCAGAAAATCGTGATCGATTGAAACAAGGACTGAGGAGGGCGACCCAAAAGGTCGCTCTCTTTTTTTTGCATTGGATGAGTGAAGAATCAAACTTGCGATAGCAACATTTTTTTGAAAAATCATTGTTTTTCCTTATTTTTGCACCGTCAAAATAAGGCAATTATCATTTTTAACTATAAATTTTAACAACAGATGACTACCAAACTTAACATCCCAAGCCTGGCAGCCACTGCCAACAAAAAACTGAAAACCAAAACGAAACGCGCTTTCGCGCTTTTGATGCTCGCCCTGCTTGCGCCCGCTGCGGCGTGGGCGCAAAACTTCGGCGGCGGCAGCGGAACTTTCGAAGATCCTTACATCATCGCCACCACTGCGCACATGAGCCAATTGGCCACCGAGGTGAACAACAACGGAAACGATTATAGCGGCGTTTACTTCGAACTCGTTGCCGACCTCGACTTCCAAGGCATACTCTACACACCCATAGGCAACCTCAATCATAATTTTGCCGGCTTTTTCAACGGCAAGAACCACACCATTCGCAACGTCAGAATTGGCACGGCGAATGCAACCGGGAGTTTCGTGGGCTTGTTTGGCAAAGTACATAGTAGCTGTTGCATCGAGAACCTAAGGCTCGCTTCCAGCAGTATCAACGGATTTTCTTCCGTGGGCGGTATTGCGGGATTTGTCTCGGGATGGACCACACTTATCCGCCGTGGCATCCGCAACTGCATAGTGGAATCCGACGTGACCATCTCGGGAAACCATTTGGTAGGCGGCATCGTGGGCTACACTGAAATCGATGTTTACCATTGTGTCAATTTCTCGACTTCTGTCAGAGGAGTCAACCGTGTCGGTGCTATAGCTGGGTACGCATCACAAATGGACTATATCTCCGACTGCTATGTGATTGGCAGCTGCCCCACGGGTGCGGTAGGACAAGATGGGTCTTCCACCGGAACCGACGAGGGCGTAGATGTCAAGCGCATCAGCACCATCACTTTTGACGCTGGCTTTTCTACTGCTTATGTCCACTACCCGTCTGCAGACCTCACAATCGGATCAACCGACTATTACAGATGCGGCTGGGAAATTGGGGCATATCTCGATTTGGATAGAGAAGTGCCTGAAGGCTACTACGGAAAGGAGTTTCTGGTGGGCGATATGGTACTTGAGCCAACGCCCCTCCTACCCAACAATTTCAGGTTCATCCTGCCAATGGCTGACAATGCGCACGTCAGCATCGGCGAAGTGAAGCGCGACATCGCCTACACCAACTGGGTCACGATTTCCATAACGGCACAAGATTATACCGGCGAGGTTCTGACGCCTCCAGTTACCGTCACCGACAGCAAGGACGGCACGCCTGTCACGCTTACGGAAGGCATTCACTATCGGCTGGAATTGCCCTCTGGAGGCATCATCTATCCAGGCAGCTACAACATCCCCGTGGTCGGAATAGGCGATTTCGGCAATCGGGTCAATGTCGTATTCCAAGTCAACAACCCTGAATTCAATTTCGAGGGCAATGGCTCCGAACAAACGCCCTACCTCATCCAGAACACTGACGACATGGACGCCCTTGCCCAACTCGTAAACGAGGGCTTCCACTGCCAAGGCCTTCATTTCAGACTGACTGCGAACCTCGACTATACGGGCAAGGCCTATACGCCCATAGGAACACCTGACAATCCTTTCTGCGGGACTTTCGATGGCTTCAGCAACATCATCAGCCATATTTCCATCGACGACAACGGTATCGACAATCAGGGCATCTTCGGTTGTATCGAAAACGCGACGGTGAAACATCTGCGACTTGCCAACAGTAGAATTAAAGGGAGGTTTAGAATTGGAGGTATTGTCGGGCAGGGCAAAGGGAACATTGAATCGTGTCATATAACTGAGGATGTGATTATTGGAGGACACGAAAATGCTGGTGGAATCGTTGGACAGTTTGATTCAGGAAGTATCACCTATTGCGAAAACCATGCAACAGTTTTTGGGGGCAATAACGCTGGTGGCATTGTTGGATGCGTGGAAGACAATGCCCAAGGTGTCAGTATTGTTGAATGCTTTAATTTTGGAAGCATTGAGTTGAGCATTGGGTCTTGTTTTGGTGGCATCATAGGAAAAATTGGAGCCTCGTGTGTTTACACTGTTGCAGGTTGCATAAACGAGGGAAACGTGTCATGCAATGAATACGGAGGTGGCATAGTTGGAACTATAGGACTGGACTATTGGGAGACAATAAGCACTTTCAAAGACAATTTGAACTTGGGAGCGGTTTCAGCAATACCTTCTAAGTGTGGTGGCATCGTAGGTGAAATACAAGTTTCATTTGGCATTTGGGTTAGGGTGAGCAACAACTATTACGCAGGGAATTGCCAACTCAGTTGTGCCTTCGGAAATGCTGGAAATGATGTGTTTGGAAAGGCCATGCGCGGCTGGATTGTTTCCGCTGACGAGGAAAACCTTTTCGCCCAGATGTGGCCCATCGACGAGGAAACCGGTAATTTTGTGGGTATCGCCTACGATGGTAACTATTATGCAGGTGCAGGTGAGACCACGAAACTGATTATAGAAAAGTTGCCAGAAGCGCCCGAAGGCATCATTGCCGCAAGCGCAGGCATTCTGAAGCCTTTGGACGAGGAATATTACGATGAAATCAATGACGTGTTCTATCTGCTCACCATGCCCACTGAGGGAAGCAACGTCAATCTCACGATAGCCGAGCCTACCACGCTCACCGTGGCGGGCTACGGCACGAGTGCGGGCGGCTACAGGTTCATCGCCTCGCCCGTGGTCTGCAATGTGGCCGCCGCAACAGTCACCAACATCTTCGGCGCATCGGCCTACGACCTCTACCGCTTCGACCAAAGCGAGGAACTGGAGTGGCGCAACCACAAGGACCAAGCCTTTGAGCTTGAGAACGGCAAAGGCTACCTCTACGCCTCGAATGAGGACGTGAACCTGGTGTTCAGAGGCACCTACAACACGGCCACTGAACCTGTGGAAGTGCCGCTCACCTACGACCAAAACGCCGACTTCGCGGGCTGGAACCTGGTGGGCAACCCCTTCCCCGTGGCGGCCTACGCAAACAAGAGCTACTACAAGATGAACGAAGCAGGCACAGCCATCGAGCCGGTGGCGGTGTCGTCATCGACAGCCATCAATGCCTGCACCGGCGTAATGGTGAAAGCCGAGACGACGGGCGAAACGGTAACCTTCAGCCGCACGGCGCAGCAAAGCACGGGCAACAACGGGACAATCCAAATCGCCGTGGCACAAGCCGACACACGCGGCAACGCCATTCAGGACAAGGCCATCGTGAGCTTCAACGCCGGCGACCGTTTGGAGAAATTCGTCTTCGGCGAGACAGATGCCAAAATCTACATCCCGCAAGGCGGGAAGGATTATGCCGTGGCCACCGTTGGTAGAGACGCGCCATGGCACGTCTCTACAACAGACGAAATCCCGATTAATTTCAAGGCCGCCAAGAACGGCACCTACACCTTGACCTTCGACACGCAAAACCTCGATTGGGATTACCTGCATTTGATTGACAACCTGACTGGCGCGGATGTGGACTTGCTGAACGTCAACCACGAAGCCGTCATTGCGGGCGAAGACCCGCAATCTCCTGCGCATTCATACACCTTCACCGCCAAGACGACCGACTACGCCTCGCGCTTCCGCTTGGTGTTTTCCACACCCGTAGACGAGACATCTGCGAACCGGCCGTTTGCGTACATTGCCGATGGCGAAATACGCATCAACGAGGCGGACGCACGCGGTGCGTCCATACAGGTGGTGGACGTGATGGGGCGAGTCATCGTCAGTAGAGACGTTGCGTGCAACGTCTCCACAAACGGGATGGCATCGGGCATCTACATTTTGCGCCTCGTGAACGGCGACGACGTGCGGACGCAGAAAATCGTGATCGATTGAAACAAGGACTGAGGAGGGCGACCCAAAAGGTCGCTCTCTTTTTTTTGCATTGGATGAGTGAAGAATCAAACTTGCGATAGCAACATTTTTTTGAAAAATCATTGTTTTCTATTATTTTTGCACCGCCAAAACAAGGCAATTATCATTTTTAACTATAATCTTAACAACAGATGACTACCAAACTTAACATCCCAAGCCTGGCAGCCACTGCCAACAAAAACCTGAAAACCAAAACGAAACGCGCTTTCGCGCTCTTGATGCTCGCCCTGCTCGCGCCTGCTGTGGCGCAGGCGCAATTCGGCGGCGGCAGCGGCACCGAAACCGACCCTTATCTTATCGCCACCACAGATCACATGGATGCCTTGGCCTCGCAAGTGAACGGCGGTAACAGTTTCAGCGGCACCTACTTCCTGATGACCGCCGACCTCGACTATTCGGGGAAAAGCTACACGCCCGTCGGCACCGCTCCCATGCCTTTCCGAGGCTCCTACGACGGCGGAGGCCACACCATCACCAATGTAATCCTCAGTGGCGTGAACGACACAGGCATTTTCGGCATTGTGAGCTGGGGCGGCATCGTGGAAAACCTCACGCTCGACCAAAGTAGCATCGGATATCGCGGCTATAATCTTGGCGGCATTGCCGGAGAGGTGCAAGGTGCCACCCTCAGAAACTGCATCAATAAGGCCAGCATCACAGTGAATGATTATCAATATGATGGAAAATACATCGGCGGCGTCGCCGGAGTAGCCATCAGCAGTAGCATCATTGATTGCCAAAACTATGGAAACGTTGACGGATGCTATTCTGTTGGAGGCATTGTGGGAGGTGCCGGCAGCAACACCCTCATCTCCGGTTGCCAAAACCATGGGTATGTTAACCGCTCAGGAGGGTATCTGTCTGAAGACATTGGAGGCATTGTTGGAGATGCCGACAACAGCAGCATCAGCCATTGCAAAAACACTGGTCGCATCCATGGATATTATACTGGCGGCGGCATCGTAGGATACGCCGTTGGATGTACCGTCAGCCATTGCTTCAACTTAGGTTATGTCGAAACAGAGTATGAAAGAGTTGGCGGCATTGTAGGACATGCCAGAACAAGCTCGGTAAGCAACTGCTTGAATTTGAATAGAATACGATCAGGATCAGGATATGTCAAGGCTGGTGGGATTGTAGGCTGGAATGACGGGATCGAAAACACTTACGCCAACAACTATCACTGTGAATCCTATTACGGCGGCCTCGAAGGCACCAATGTGTACGGCGGCATCCAAGGCAACGATGTGCCCGGGCAGGCGATGTATGGCTATGCGGTCAGCGGCGAGGAAGGCATCACTGTCAGTTTAGTGGGCAGCATCGGCTTGGCCTACGAGGGCGTCGTTTATGCTGGCAACGAACAAAGCGTTGCCCTAAACATCAGTGCCCCGGTTGGCTACATTCCGTCTGATGGCTATTCCGCGTCGGCGGGCACCCTCACTCCAAGCGGAAGCGCCTATACGCTCGTGATGCCCGGGGAGGATGTCAGCATCACGGCCAACTTGGTCGAGGTCAAGTCATTCGCTGTCGAAGGCAACTGGTGCGAAGCCGCAAATTGGATGCCAAACGGCGTGCCCACCTTGGAAGACGACATTTATCTCTTTGCCAACGCCACCGTGCCCCAGGGCTGCGTGGCCGAAGCCAACAGCATCACCATCGTAGGCGGCAACACCCTCACCATCGAGGACGGTGGGCAACTGAAAAGCAACAGCGATGTCAATGCGACCATCAAGAAGCACATCACGGGCTATGGCGAAAGCACCGACGGCGGTTGGTATCTGGTAGGCTTCCCGACGAGTGTCTTCCCCGGTCCTGAACCCACGGCCTTGGGCCTCATCACCACCGAGAGCGACTTCGACTTTTACTTTTTCGCAAATAATTTCCCCGACAGCCTCGAATGGCGCAACTACAAGGCGGGGGCTATCAATAGGATACAGGCTTTGCTCAGGTACGGCTATCTCTACGCCAATGCCTCCGACATGGACATCGTTTTGAGCAACAGCCTCAACGCCTCCGCCGACGACGATGTCATAAGTCTTATTTACAGTGGAAACTACGACTTTAAGGGCTGGCATTTGCATGGCAATCCGTTCCCTTGCGATGCCTACGTCTATGACAACGCCACGGGCGCATACCGCAGCTTCTACAGGATGAACGCCGACGGCGACGGTCTCATTCCCGCCACGGGGGTCGTCCACCCGATGGAAGGCTTCTTCACGCAAGCCACCACGACCGGGGAAAAGATAAGAATTTCAAGAAACCCCATAGTCGCACAAAGCAACCTCCTCAGCATCGACTTGGTGGAAGGCAACGCAAACACAAACAGGGACGGCTCAACGCCCGCTGCCACCGACCGCGCCATCATCCGCTTCGGCGAGGGCAACACCTTGGAGAAATTCAGCCTCAGCGACCGCACAAGCAAAATCTATATCCCGCAAGGCGGGAAGGATTACGCCGTGGCCACCGTTGGTAGAGACGCGCCATGGCACGTCTCTACAACAGACGCAATCCCGATTAATTTCAAGGCCAAAAAGAACGGCACCTACACGCTGACCTTCGACACGCAAAACCTTGATTTGGAATACCTACACCTGATTGACAACCTGACTGGCAACGATGTCGACCTGTTGACCCCGGCAGGCTTCCCCCTTTACAAAGGGGGGCAGGGGGGATTAAACCAACCTTCCTACACCTTCACCGCCAAAACCACCGACTACGCCTCGCGTTTCCGCTTGGTGTTCTCCAGGCCCGCAGATCGGCCGTCTGCGGACACCCCGTCCTTTGCCTATTACGCCGATGGCGAAATACGCATCAACGAGGCGGACGCACGCGGTGCATCCCTACAGGTGGTGGACGTGACGGGGCGTATCATCGTCACTAAAGACGTTGCGCGCAACGTCTCTACAAACGGGATGGTGCCAGGTGTTTACGTTTTGCGCCTCATCAATGGCACCGACGTGAGGACGCAGAAAATCGTGATCGATTGATTTACGACACGCATCGCGTCATTGCGAGGAGAGCCAGCCACGAGCGAAGTATGGTGGAAGCAATCCAGTATTCGACTATCTTTCTGGATTGCTTCGCTGCGCTCGCAATGACGCAAAGCGACGACAAGCAAGAATTACGCAAATCCCGTCAGCGATGGCGGGATTTTTTGTGTTCAATCTTCCGAAATCTCGCTCACCATGGCGCGATAGGCCGAGAACACATTGGCCCGCGAGATGTAACCCAAATACTTTCCACCTTGAATGACAGGGATGTTGTATTTGCCCGATTTCTGGAATTTATGCACAATTTCCTCCATTGGCTCTTCGGGGTGGATGACATAGTCGGGGAGGACGGCGAAATTCTGTATCGACTGGTCGTAACGGCTCTCATCGAAAAGGATGCCGCGCACGTCGTCGAACAGCACATGGCCGCAGAAGAAGCCCTCCTTGTCGACCACAGGGAAGATATTGCGCTTCGACGACGAAATTAAAGGTAACAGGTCACGGAATAAACAATCGGGGTCGATGGGGCTGAAATTGGTCTCAATCAACTGGTTGATAGCCATCATGTTGAGAATGCTCTTATCCTTGTTGTGCGTCACCTCCACGCCTTGTTCTGCCACGGCATTGGTATAAATCGAATGCTTGAAAAACAGCCTATTGATGGCATAGGCCAAGGCCGATACAATCATCAACGGGACGATGAGCGCATAGCCGTTAGTGATTTCGGCAATGAGGAAGATGCCCGTCAGTGGGGCATGGAGCATACCTGCCACGAGGCCACTCATGCCGACGAGGGCAAACTTGGCAGGGTCTAAATCACAGATTCCCAGATAGTTGACCAACGTAGCAAAAAAGAGACCCGTGAAAGCCCCGATAAACAAGGCCGGAGCGAAGGTGCCACCCACACCACCTGCACCAAAGGTGAAGGCCGTGGCAAAGGCTTTCAACAAAATCATGCCTGCAAACAAGATGATGACCACCAAGTCATAGTCCCTGAAGTTCGCAAACCACGGGTTGTTGAACACTGGGCTGTAGTCGCCGCGCAAAGCCGAGTTGATGGCTTCGTAACCCTCGCCGTAAAGCGCCGGGAACAAAAAAATGAGGACGCCCAACAAAGAGCCTCCTATGAAGAACCTCGTCCAGGGCGATTCTATCTTCTTGAAGCGTTTTTCTACGCTGAAGGTCACCTTGAGGAAATAGGCCGAGACCAAGCCCGCGAACAAACCCAAACCCACATAATACAAGGCATTGCTCGGAATGAAGCCCTCGGCAATGGCGGCGGGGTACTCCACCGTTTGGCCCAAAAACATGTAGGCCGTCAGGATGGCAACAAAAGAAGAGCAAATGATGGGCACCAAAGCGTTGAGCGACAGGTCGATCATAAAAACCTCAAGGGCAAAGACAATGCCCGTGATAGGCGCTTGGAAAATAGCCGCCAAAGCCGCCGCACCACCCATGCCTATGAGTTGGATGGTGTGCTTGTAGTCGAGCTTTAGGGCTTGAGCAATATTGGACCCGATGCTGCCGCCCGTCGAGACGGAAGGACCTTCCAGTCCCACCGAGCCGCCAAAACCGACCGTCAAGGCGCTGGTGACGATGCTCGACCATGTGCTGCTACGACTCACCTTGCCCTTGTTTTTCGAGATGGCATACAGGATGCCCGGAATGCCGTGCCCGACGTCTTTTTTCAGTATGTACTTGCAAAAAAGGATGGTGAGCAAAATGCCGATGGCAGGACAAATGAAATAGAGGAAATGCGAATAGTTGAACTGCGCATTGATGACCAAATCGCGGATGCCGTGGGCCAATTTCTTGATGATGACGGCTGCCGCACCCGCGAGGAAGCCCGTCGGGATGCTGAGAATCAGCATGAAACGACGGTCGGTCATGTGCGTGGCGCGCCATGTGTTGAACTGGTCAATCCATCCGTTGAGCTTGTCTTTGAGCACGTTTCTTCTTTTTTAGGCCGCTAAAATAGGAAAAAGTAACGCGCAAATCGAAAAGAAACGTTTTTTTCCCTATTTTCGCACCATGAAAATCGTAAGCTACAACGTGAACGGCATCCGTGCGGCCATCAACAAGGGCCTGCTGCAATGGATCAACGACTACCAACCCGACGTGCTCTGCTTCCAGGAGCTGAAAGCCACGCCCGACCAAATCCCCTTGATGGACTTCGAGATGATGGGCTACCACCACTATTGGTTCCCTGCCCAAAAGAAAGGCTACAGCGGCGTGGGCCTCATCACGAAACGCGAACCCGACAACGTGGTCTACGGCATGGACGAGCCTTTGTACGACAACGAAGGCCGCTTTCTCCGTGCCGACTTCGGCGACCTCTCTGTGGTGAGCGTCTACCACCCTTCGGGCACCACGGGCGACGAACGCCAAGCCTTCAAGATGGTGTGGCTCGACTTCTTCCGAAAGTATGTCAATGATTTAAGGAAAGAGAGACCGCAATTGGTGCTTTCGGGCGACTACAACATCTGCCACGAGGACATCGACATCAACAACCCGCGCAAGCACGACACCTCGTCGGGATTCCTACCCGAGGAACGCCAATGGATGACCGACTTCCTCAGCGATGGCTACATCGACTCGTTCCGCCACTTGGTGAAGGAGCCCAACCGCTACAGCTGGTGGAGCTTTCGCGCCGGCGCAAGAGCGAAAAACCTTGGCTGGCGCATTGACTACCACATGGTGACCGACAACCTGCGCGACCGCATCGCCGCTGTCGACATCCTGCCCGAGGTGATGCAGAGCGACCACTGTCCCATTGTTTTAGATTTGAAATAAAGTTTTGCAGCGGTATTGGAAAAAAGTTGTACCTTTGCAGCGTCATTCCGCAAAATGTGGAAGAAAGGGCCTTATAGTTCAAGGGATAGAACGGAAGTTTCCTAAACTTTAAATCTAGGTTCGAGTCCTAGTGGGGCTACAAAATAACACAAAGAATTGTATTTCAATCCTTTGTGTTTTTTGTTTTATTTCAACCGAAAACAATAATCCCAAGAAAATCGCGTTTGAATGATGTATTTTCGTAATTTTACCGCCCAAATTCATCAACCTATGAAGAAACTCGACTTTTTTACGCTCATCATAGCATCGCTCCTCTCGATGACCGCTTTCGCGCAAGACGGTATCGGCATCGGCAACTGGCGCACCCATCTGCCCTACCAAAGGGTCATCGACGTGGAACCCGTCGGCAACAAAGTATATGCCGCCACCCAGTTTGAGCTGTTCTACTACGACACGGAGGACAACTCCATCAATATCCTCAACAAAATCAACGGATTGTCGGACATCGGCATCAGCACCATCGCCTACAACGAGAGCCAACGCAAGCTGTTTGTGGCCTACACCAACGCCAACGTCGACCTCATCTACAACGATGGCACCATCAAGAACATGAGCGACATCAAGAAAAAAATCATGGTGGGCAACAAAAGCATCAACAACGTGTTTTTCGACGGCGACCTGGCTTATGTTGCTTGCGGCTTCGGCATCGTCGTCTTCGATCTGAAAAAGGAAGAAGTGAAAGACACCTATTATATTGGAAACCAAGGCGATGCTGTGAACGTCACCGACATAGCCTTCTACAACGGAAAGATTTATGCCTGCACCGACGACGGCATGTATTATGCCGCCTTGGATGCCCCAAACCTTGCCAACTATGCCGCTTGGCACTTCGACAATGGTCTCATCCATCCGCACTTAGCCTACAACGAGATGGAAGTCTTCAATGGCAAGCTCTACCTCAACTATGACGGAGGCTTCAATGCCGACACGCTGTTTGTCTTCGACGGCAGCCATTGGGATTATTCGATGAAAAACGAGGTCAGCCAAAGGTACGAACTGCGTGCCTACGACGACCGTTTCCTCGTCAGCTACCGATATGCCGTGAGGGAATTCGACCGCGACATGAACGAGGTGCTCAACATCTACTCGCCTGGCGGCAGCATCCTGCCCCTTTCGACAGCCATCGACAACAAGGGCAACTATTGGATTGGCGACACACGACGCGGCCTCGTCATGACCTCCGACGGGTGGAACAACATGGACGTGAAACCCAACGGGCCCGCCTCGAAGAACGTGTTTGAGCTGCAAGCCTGCGGCGACCAAGTGTGGATTGCCACCGGAGGCCACGCCTCCAACTGGGGCAAACGCTACATGAAAGAAGGCGTGGCACGCTTCGATGGCTCTTGGACCATCTTCAACAACATGACCATGCCCGACCAACTTACGGACTTTTCCGACTTCATTTGCACCGCCACCAACCCTAACGATCCTTCGGTAACCTATGTGGGCACATGGGGCGACGGCCTGCTCAAGTTCAAGGACAACGAACTCGTTGAGGTGTTCAATGCCGACAACAGCACGCTCGAGCATTGGGTGCAAGACCAGTCGCTCATCAACATCAGCGGCCTCGCCTTCGACAGCAAGGGCAACCTCTGGGTGGCCAACACCGGTGCCAGCAACCTCCTTTCGGCCATGGAGCCCAACGGCACATGGCATTCCTTCAACTTAGGCGGCAGTCTGAGCGGCATCGACATCGGGACGCTGCTCATCGACCAAAACGACTACAAATGGATCACAAGGCGCAGCGGTGAAGTCATCGTCTTCAACGACAACGGCACCTTGGACAACCCTGCCGACGACCGAACCGCCAACCTCAACACGGCCCAAGGCAGCGGCAAGCTCCTCGGCTCCGTCAACTGCCTCACCGTCGACAACCAAGGCAACATTTGGGCAGGCACCGACAAAGGCCCTTGCCTCTTCGACGACTCGAAAAAGATCTTCAACGGTGGCAACTTCGATGCCACGCAAGTGAAAGTGCCACGCAACGACGGCACGCAACAATTCGATTACCTCTTCGCCGGCTCCAATGTGCTTTCGATGGCCTCAATTGGTGGGTCCGACCAAATCTGGTTCGGGCTTGAGTCGGGAGTCTATCTCATGTCGTTCGACGGCAACCCAAAGGAAATCCATTACTTCAACACGACAAACAGTCCCTTGCTCGACAACGCTGTCACCACCATGGCCGTCGACAAGAGCGGCGAGGTGTTTTTTGGCACCACCAGTGGCATCATCTCCTATCGTGGCGAAGCCGCCACCCCCGAGCCCTACGTCAGCGATGTGGTGGCCTACCCCAATCCGGTGAGGTCTGGCTATTCGGGTTTCGTCGGCATCAAAGGATTGGTTTCCAATTCGTTGGTAAGAATCACCACCGTTGATGGGGCTTTCGTCACCCAACTGATTTCGGAAGGCGGTCAGGCCGTTTGGGACTGCACAGACATCAACGGCGTGAAGGTGCAGCCAGGCGTCTACCTCATCTTCACCAGCACCAAGCAAGGCACCGACAAGTTTGCCACCAAGATCCTCATCCAGAATTGATGGACGACAACATCCAAGGCATCGTCTTGCAAAGCATACGCTACGGCGACACCAGCTTGATTGTGAAGGTTTTCACCCGCAATTTCGGCTTGCGTTCCTATATGGTGAAAGGGGCTTTCAACCGCAACTCGAAAAACCGCGCGGCCCTATTCCAGAACCTGCACCTTATTAATTATATAGAGGCTGGCCGCCCCAACAAAGGTAGCTTGGGCTATTTGAAAGACGTGCAGTTGGCCACGGCCTACCAAAGCATTCCTTTCGTGATGAACAAAAGCGCCATACTAATGTATGTCAGCGAGTTGCTTACCAAGACAATAACCGAACAAGAGCAAAACGAAGCCTTATACGACTTCATTGTCAGGTCGCTGCTATGGCTCGACTTGGTGGAACAAGACTACGCCAATTTCCCTTTGTTTTTCACCTTGGAGCTGACCCGACATTTGGGCTTCTATCCCAAAGACAACCATGCCCCCGGCTTTTGCTTCGACATGATGGAGGGCTCGTTTGCCCACGACTATCCCCTGCATCCATATTACTTCGATGCCGACTCGGCGGCCACGCTGTCGAAGATGCTCAATGTAGGCATCGAGGAGGCCTGCCGCATTCCTTTGCGGGTGAGCCAACGGCGCGAGTTGCTCGACGGGCTCATCACTTTCATGCGGCTTCATGCCCCCGTGATGAACGACTTTCGCTCAAACGAGGTGCTGAAAACGGTATTGGAATGAAAAAAGCCAACCCGTCAGGCTGGCTTTCTTGTTTTGCGGAAATAGTTCGATCGCTTACTTCAAGTCGATGGTGGTTTGGCCTATCAGTTTGCCACCCTGCTCATAGACGTCGATGAAATAGGTGCCAGGCATCATTTGGTAGTTGTCGGACTTTACGTAGTAGGCCCTCACTGGCGTCTCCTTGCCGTCATAGTTGACCCTCACTAACTCGGTGAACTGGAGCGTTTCGCCATTGGCTTGGAAGGCGTACTCGTCGCCCGTGCCCTTGCTGATGATGGCGCGTCTGGGGTCGGCGATACGCACATAAAAGAGTTTCGTGCCAGGCTCGATGAGGTCGTTGGATGCCACGGTGAAGTCAATCCTGATGCGTTCGGCGCGGTCGGCCCTGTCGGTGCTCGTCTCTTTTCCCCCACCCTTGAAGCGCACGGCCTGGGCTGAGTAATTGTAGAGCTTCAGGGTGGCTGCCTGGTTCACCTTGTTGGCCAGTTCTTCCTTTTGGCGGGTAAGATTGGTGTTTTGGCGACGTTCGGCTTGGTATTCTTCGCGGATGCGTTCGTTCTCAGCCACCAGCTCACGGTTGACGGTATAGAGCGAGTCCATCTGACGGACATATTTCTGTGCTATGTTCTGGAGCGAAGCCACTTTCTTCTTGATGCGGTAGTAATCCCACTGCGAGTCGAGGAGTTTCTTGATTTCGACGGCATCGGCTTGGATGATGCTGTCTTTCTCGGCCAACTCCTGGCTCAGTTCGCCATAACTCTCTTTCAGTTCATTGTGGACTTTCATCAGGCTGTCAACTTCGGCCTGGAAATCCATGCGTTGCATCTCCTTTTCGGTCTCAAGTTGCTCAAGGTCTCCTTTCATGGAATTGTTGCGCACCAAAAGAAACACCAAAGCGATGGCCAGCACGCCAAGAATGGCATAGAGCCATATCGGTTGATTCGATTTCTTGTTTTCTGAACTCATGACTTATTCGTTTAAAATCCTCTGCAAAAATAGTAATAATCTTCGTTATGGACGCCAAAATCATCATTCTTCGCAAGGCTCCACCTTGGCTCTCGGGATATTGACAGGGATGTATTGCCCGACCACCTCGATATAGACGAGCAGTTGGCGCTTGTTGCGGATGGTGTGGAGGCGGCCTTTCAGGTTCTTCATCGGCCCGTTGATGATTCGGACCATCTGGCCCACCTTCAGGTCTTCGTTGTTGTCCAACTTGAATTCCTCGCCACGTTCGTAATCCTGCACAAACTTCTTTATGGCCAAAATCTGGTTTTCTGGCACGGTCACAGGCTTGTTCTCGAACCTGACGAACTTCACCACGCCATACACATTCAGGATGGGGATGTATTCTTTGTCGTTGGAATACACGAACACATACGACTTGAAGAGCGGCTCCTCCACTTTCTTACGCCTGTCGCTCCACTGCTTGACCTGCGTGATGAGAGGCAGATAAGCCTGAAGGCCCATATCCTCAAGTTGCGAAAGGACTTTCTTTTCAGCCCGCGATTTGACGTAAAGGGCGTGCCAGTACCTTGTTTCGTGACTGTCCATCGCTTGCGTCACTGTTGTTTCTTGTCTTCCTTCTGCTTCTTATGGCGATGGTGTTTCTTTTCGCCATCCTCCGACTCGCCATAATAGTCGCTGCCGTAGCCATAGCCATAACCGTAACCATAGCCGTAGCCATACTTATTGCCTCCATAGCGGTAGCCATAGCCTTTCTCGGCTTGCAGGCCATTGACCACGATAGAGAATTTCATGTCGCGGTCTTCAAGGTCCTTGATGATGCTGCCAAATGCGTTCTTGTTGGTCACACCCTGACGCACGATGAAGATGTTGGCATCGGAATGGCGCATAAGCAACAAGGCATCGGTGACCAAGCCGATGGGCGGCGTGTCGATGATGATGTAGTCGTAACGCTTCTTCAATTCGGCAAACAGCTCGTCGCAGTTGGTGGAGGCGATCAACTCGGACGGATTGGGCGGGATGGGGCCACTGGTGATGAGGTCGAGCGTAGGTATCTTGCCCGAAGGCTGGATGATGTTCACTAACTGCTCCTTATTGCTCAAGAAGCTGCTCAGGCCGATATTGTTGCTAAGGCCAAACTCCTGGAAGAGCTTGGGTTTGCGCATATCGAAGCCAAGCAACACGGTCTTCTTGCCATACAGCGCATAAATCGAGGCGATATTGATGCTGTTGAAGGTCTTGCCGATGCTCTGCACGTCGCCGGTGACGAGGACGGTGCAAGGCAACTTGCTCTGTGTGATAAACTCGATGTTGGTACGAATGGAGCGGAACGACTCGGCCACTGGCGACTTGGGGTTGTTGACGACCAGGAGCGGGTCCTTGCCATTCGTCTGCGCCACCTGCCCGATGATGGGATAGTTGGTCAGCTTCTCCACATCCTTGCGGCTGCTAATGGTGGTGTTGAAGAAGTTCTTCAGGAAAAGGTACAAGGCAGGAATGAGCAGGCCAAGGATGAGGGCGATGAGGTAGTTTATCGACGTGCGCGGTGCAATCATCACCGTGCGCTCAATGCGGGCTTCGTCGAGGATTTCGTTGTCGGGCGTGTTGGAGGCACGCAGGATTTGCGCCTCGGCGAGACGTTGCATCAGATATTTATAGGTGTCGTCGGTGAACTCGAAATTGCGCTGGTAGTTGATAAGCTGCTGCTGTTTGCTAGGAAGCTTGCGAGACTCCGACTCGAGCATCCCAATGCGACGGTTGATTTCGTTGAGGCTCAATTGGGCATTGTCGACAAGGTTGTTGATGGTTTCAAGTAAGGCCTTTTTGGTCGTGACGATTTGCTCGTTGAGTTTCACGATTTGAGGGTGTTGCTCTGTCTGGGTGAGCAATTGCGTGGCCTTGGTTTGCGAAAGCATGACAAGGTCGCGAGCCAACTGGTTGAGCAAGGGGTCGTTGATGCCCATCGTGCTGGGCGAAGCCAAATTCTCGGGGTCGTCAATCTGCACCTTGATGTAATCCTGCATACGCTTGTAAATCTTCAGGTTGACAGCCATCTCGGCACGTTCCTTGCCCAAGGTCTGGAGGTTGGTGTAGACCTGACTGGCTTGCAAGTCAAGGTTCATGAGGTCGTTCTGCTGGCGGAAATCCTTCAGCTCGGTCTCGGCCTGGCTCAGCGACTCTTGGATGCCTTGCAACTCGTTGTTGATGAAATCGATAGTGTTTTCGCTGACGAGGTTCTTCTTCTCCAGTCCACGGTTGACGTATTCGTTCATCAAGAGGTTGGTGAACTCGACGATTTTCTGTTTGTTGGTGCCGTTCATCACGACGGAGGCCACCGAAGCCTGCTTGCTGATGGCACTCACAGTGAAGCTGCCCATTTGTCGGTTAAGGCTTGGATAGCTGTTGAGCCAAAACATCAGTTTGCGTGTGCCGACAGTCTCGGCGTCAAAGAAATCGGTCTTGGTGATGCGAATGCGGTTGTAGCCATTGTCGATCCACTCGCCTTGCTTATAGTCGCCACTGATGTCGATAGTGGCATAAGGATTAAATTCGGTCTGCTGGCAGAGGATGTAGTCGTATTTCACCAAACCTTCGCCCACGGCATGGAGCCTGATGCCGCCATTGTCGAGGAAAGTCACCTCGTAGGGCAGACCCACGGCCTGAGGCACACTGCGCTCAAACTCAACGTGGAAAGGTGAATTTTTGTACATCTCGGAGGTGGCAATACGTCCCTTCTCCACATAGGTCACTTCGATGCCCATCTTTTTGACGACGCGGTCGGTGAGCGAATACGACTGGAGGATGGCAATCTCGTTGTCGATGTTCTGCATGCTGCCGAAGTTCATCGTTGTCATGATGGCTGTGGCATCATAGTTGCTGCGTCCTTCCTTGATGAGCACCGTTCCAGAGGTTTGGTACACCTTGGTGGAATAGCGGTTGATTACAAAACAAATGGCCAAGGCCACCACCACAAAGATGACGAAAAGATACCAATGTTGCAATGCAGTGAATATCAACTGCTTGATGTCAATATTTTGTTCCTCGTTGTTCTGTTGGGGAATATATGTTTTCTCGTTTGCCATGATTGTTATGTTTTATTTCTTGAATGCCAAATAAAGGGTTACCGCAAGCGAAACCACCGACAGCACCGTTGAGTAGGGGAAGGTGGTGAAGCCCCATTGCTTGATCTTCATAGGCTCGACGTAGATGATGTCGTTGGGTTTCAGGTAGTAGTAAGGCGACGAAAGGATGTCGGCGGCGCCCATGTCGACAGTGACGATTTCGGAACCGTTGTCGGTTTGGCGGATAATCTTCACCTCGTTGTTCTTGGCGAAGTTAGTCATGTTGCCAGCCATGGCCACAGCCTCGAAGAGGTTGATTTGCGACTGGTACACCTTATACATTCCAGGCCGCACCACCTCGCCGAGGACAGTCAGGTTGAAGTTCGACAGCTTTACAATGATGGTGGTTTCGTTCATATACTTGTCGAGTTCTGTCTGTATCTTCTCCTTGGCTTGGTCGACGGTCAGGTTCCGCAGCTCGATCTTGCCCGTCAGGGGCAGCTCGATGCATCCGTCCTCGTCCATGGTGTAGGACTGGAGGTAGATGCTGGCGTCCGACGACATGTAGTTCGACCTGCCAAAGGTTTCGCCCGCCAACGATGCCGTGCTCTTCTCGTCAACGATGTTGATGAAGCGGATGTAGAGGTTGTCGCCCGGCTGCAGCTTGTAGTCAACAGTGCGGTCGTTGACGTACTCTTTCGAAATGTTTTCGGCAGCCATCTGTGCCTCCTTCAGGTAAAGCATCTTCTTTTGGGGAACGCACGATGCAAACGCCATCGCGAATAAGGCTGCAATCAATCCAATTTTCAAAAACCTATTCATATTTTTTTCCTTTGTTTCAATTGTTCAATAAAACCAATTCCTTCACGCCGACCACTGGGGTGATGGGCATCCTTTGCTCGACGACGAACTGGTATTTTCCGGGGTCGTTGATGCTGAGATGCTTGTTGATGGGCAAGGTGAAGGTATAGCAACCGTCCTTCTTTTCGACATTCCAATTGCCCTCCTCGTCCTTCAGCTTGAACTTGTAGCCTTTGGTGCGGTAAGGATTCTCGTTCGAGTCGAAGACGGTGAAAATCATCGAGAAGTCGTTGTAGGCATAGTCGTCGGTAAAGCTGATTTGCAAATCCAAGTTGTAGGTCGTTGTTGTTGCAACATCAACCTCATTACGCACATAATCAAAGCGTTCCCAAACGGTATTGTAAAACTCGCGGTGCAATAATTCCTTGTTTTGCTCTTGCTGCCGACAACCTGTTAGGGCCATGCAAACAACCATAATAACCATGACGAATCTCTTCATTTCCATATTTCCATAGGCATAAAAAACCGCGCAAATATATGGAAAAATTATCATTCCCTGAGCCTTTCGTCATGGATTTTTGGCAAATGGAATTTTTTTTTGGAAAAACCGCTTCACCCTCTTTCGGACTTCGATAAAAAAATATACCTTTGTCAACTGCAATTTGTGTTATGAGAACGAGCAACAACAGTTTGTCTTCCAGAAAGTTACTGATTATGGGCATCTTCATCGCGGTGGGGATTGTCTTTATCGTCAAGTTGTTTTCGCTTCAGGTGGTCGACAAGCACTACAAGCAATTGGCCGACAACAACGCCTTGCGTTTCGTGACCCAATACCCCGCCCGTGGCAAGGTTTTCGACCGCAACGGCCAGCTCTTGGTGTTCAACGAGGCTGTCTACGACCTGATGGTCGTGCCGCGACAAGTGATCCAGGCAGCCCGCAAAGACACGCTCAACCCATTCGACACGGCCACGTTCTGCCGTTTGCTCGAAATCGACAAGACCTCGTTCGTCGATCGGATGAACAAGGCAAAGAAGGAGTCGTATCTGAAGCCTTCGCCTTTCATGACGCAAGTCTCGAAAGAGAACTATGCCCACATCGCCGAGGTGCTTTACCGCTTCCCTGGTTTCTATTTCCAGACGCGAACGGTGCGCCACTATCCCAACGCCATCGCCGCCCACACCTTGGGCGACATCGGAGAAATCAGCCCAGCCGAGCTGGAGAAAGACGAAGAGGGCTACTACCGCCAAGGCGACTACATCGGCAAGTCGGGCATCGAGAAATCGTATGAGAAGGAGCTGCGCGGCGTGAAGGGCCTGAAGGTGATGATGGTGGACGTGCACAACCGCGAGATGGGCAGCTTCATGGACGGCGAGCTCGACGAAGAGCCCGTGGCAGGCAAGGACATCTACCTCGGCCTCGATGCCGACCTGCAAGCCTACGGCGAACAGCTGATGGTGGGCAAGATAGGCTCCATCGTGGCCGTCGAGCCCTCGACAGGCCAAATCCTGGCCTTTGTCACCAGCCCCACCTACGACCCCAACCTCCTCGTGGGCCGCGAGCGCGGCAAGCACTACAAGGAGCTCCAAGAAGACCCCATGAAACCCCTCATCAACCGCGCCATCAGCGGCACCTACCCGCCCGGCTCCACCTTCAAGACCGTCGTCGGCCTCATCGCCATGCAGAGCGGAAGCATCACGCCGCAGACGGTGTTCCACTGCAACGGCCCCGGCTCGCTGCCCATCAAGTGCACCCACTACCACGGCGGCGCCCCCGACTTCGCCAACGCCATCATGAACTCGTGCAACCCCTACTTCTACGAGTCGTTCAAGGCCACCATCAACAACCCGAAGTTTGGCGGCATCAGGGAAGGCTACCAGTATTGGAAAGACATGACCGCCAAGATGGGCCTCGGCCACAAGTTCAACACCGACATCCCCTACGAACGCTCGGGCAACATCCCCACCAAGGAATATTACGACCGTATGTACAAAGGCCAATGGAACTCGGTGACCATCAGGTCGTTAGGTATTGGCCAAGGCGAAGTGTTAGTAACGCCGCTGCAACTCTGCAACATCGCCGCCATGATCGCCAACGAGGGTTATTACTATCCCCCGCACCTCATCAAATGCTTCGGCGACACGACCGCCATCCCTGAAGTGATGACCACGCGCGTTGACCCCGGCATCGACCCACGATACGTCAAGACGATGAAAGCCGGCCTGCGCACCGTGTTCAGCGGTCCCGCCGGCACGGCACGACGCTACGAGATGAAAGACATCCCGCAATGCGGCAAGACCGGCACCGCCCAAAACCCACACGGCAACTACCACTCCAACTTCATCGCCTTCGCGCCCGCCGACAACCCCAAGATCGCCCTCGCCGTCATCATCGAGAACGGCGGCTACGGTGCCACCTGGGCGGCTCCCATCGCAAGCCTGATGATAGAAAAATACATCCGTGGCTACTCCACACGCGAAGACCTTGAAAAACGAATGATGGAAGGCAGAATCTCATATAAGAACGAACGATGAACGAAAGGAACAGTATCATAGGAAGAATCGATTGGGTGACCATGCTCATCTATTTCGCGTTGGTCATCATTGGCTGGTTCAGCATCTTCTCCGCCAAATACGACGAACTGCACCCCAGCATTTTCGACTTGTCGCAAGTGTATGGAAAACAACTCATTTGGATTGGGGCATCGCTCCTCATCGGCTTCATCATTCTTTTGATTGATGCCAAATTCTTCAACGCATTCTCGCTTTGGATATACATCTTTTTCCTCATCAGCCTGTTTGCCGTGCTTGTTTACGGCAAGGCCACCAAAGGTGCCACCTCGTGGATCGACCTGGGCGGCGGCATCAAGTTCCAGCCATCCGAGTTTGCCAAAATGGCCACCGCCTTGGCCCTCGCTGGCTACCTCGACCGCCTCGATGTGGACCTGCAAAAGCGTAAGGACCAAATCATTGCGGCCACCATTGTCCTCATTCCCATGGCTTTGGTGCTCGCCCAAAACGACACAGGATCTGCCATCGTCTTCGTCTCTTTCATCTTCGTACTCTATCGCGAAGGCTTCCCGGGTGCCGGCTGGCTGATGGTGGCTGGCGTGGTGGCCATCCTCCTCTTCATCTTCACTTTGGTTTGGAGCCAAAAGGTGATGTACATCATCTTGGGCGTCATGCTTGTCCTCACCTTGACTTACTACTTGGTCACGAAGAAAAGAGGCATCGTGCGGATGTTGGCGGTCTTCGCCGTCATGTTCGCCTTCGTGTTCTCCGTCAACTTCGCCTTCAACAAAGTGCTTCAGGATCATCAGCAGAAACGCATTTTGGTGATGCTGGGCAAAATTGATGACCCGCAAGGCGTGGGCTACAACGTGCATCAGTCGAAAATCGCCATCGGCTCGGGCGGTTTCACTGGCAAAGGATTCCTGCAAGGCACGCAAACCAAATACGACTTCGTCCCCGAGCAACACACCGACTTCATCTTCTGCACCGTAGGCGAAGAAGGCGGTTTCTTGGGCACTGCCACAGTGGTACTGCTCTATGTGGGATTGCTGCTGCGCATCATCATATTGGCTGAACGACAACGGTCAACATTCAGCCGCGTGTATGGCTATGCCATCGCGGGCATACTCTTTGTCCACGTGACCATCAACATCGGCATGGCCATCGGCCTGCTACCCGTCATCGGCATCCCACTACCCTTCTTGAGTTACGGCGGATCGAGCATGTTGGCTTTCACCATCATGTTGGCCATCTTCGTGAAGCAGGATGCCTACCGCTTGAACATGTTGTAAACTTATTCCTCGTAAATCGAAGTCAACGCGAATTTCTTGACGTCAAACAGCCCTCGGTCGCTGAGCTTGAGTTCGGGAATGACCAACAAGGCCATGAAAGCCAAGGTCATGAATGGCGCATAAAGCGTTGAACCCAAGCGTTTTGCCAAGGCATCGGCATTTTTGTAGGCCTGAGCCACTTCAAAACCGTCTTCGTTGCTCATCAGTCCAGCCACAGGCAGAGGCACCGCCACCATCTCCGTGTTGCAATAGGCCGTCACGCCTCCCGTGTGCTCGATGAGCAGGTTGACCGCATGGAGGATGTCGCTGTCGGTAACGCCCACAGCCACAAGGTTATGGCTGTCGTGGGCCACACTCGAAGCCAAAGCTCCGCGTTTCAGCCCAAAGCCCTTGATGAAGGCCACGGCGGGTGTGTAAGGCTGGTAACGATTGACCACCACCATCTTCAGGATGTCGTTCTCCACATCGCTGACGATGCCGCCATCGACCACCTTAGGTTCAGCCATCAAGCTCTTGGTAATCAGCTGACCGTCAAAGCATTCTATCACCTTGATCCGCTTGCCCTTGTCGGGGACGAAAAGGTCTTGCTTGTAGAGGAAAGGCCGCTCGAAGATGTTGGGCGTGACGTTCTCGACGCATTTGATGTTCGACACACCGTTTTCGGCCACCAACACACCTTTTATATATGTCTGTTTGGCCACGGGGCTGCGCAGGTCGTCGACCACGATGAAGTCGGCATCGTCGCCTTGCTGAAGCAATCCCACGGGCAAATGGTAATGCCTTATCGCGTTGAGCGAAGCGGCTTTCAGCACGTCAAACACGTTGTAACCCAATGCGATGGCACGGCGAACCAAGACATCGATATGACCCTCCACCAACTCGTTGGGGTGTTTGTCGTCGGAACAGAACATCAGCTTGTCGGGATGGGAGGCCATCAGCGGGATGAGCGCCTCGAAGTTCTTGGCCGCGCTGCCTTCGCGTATGAGGATCTTCATGCCGAGGCTGATTTTCTCCAAGGCGCCTTCGAGGCGGAAACACTCATGGTCGGTTGTGATGCCCGCGCCCACATATTTCTGCAAGTCGACACCCGTCACGGCGGGGGCGTGTCCGTCGATGGGTTTGTGGTTTTTCTGCGCGGCGGCAATCTTGCGCATCAGTTCGGGGTCGTCGTGGATGACGCCGGGGTAGTTCATCACCTCCGAGAGGTAATAGATGTCGGGCGAGGCCATCAATTCCTCTATGTCGTCGGCATCAATGGTGAAGCCCGACGTCTCGAAATCCGTCGAAGGCACACAGCTCGGCGCACCGAAAAAGAACTTGAACGGCACTTTCCGTCCATTGTCGATCATGTAGCGGATGCCCTTTTTGCCCAACACATTGGCGATTTCGTGCGGGTCGCTGACGGTGGCCACCGTGCCGTGAACCGAGGCCAGCCGAGCAAATTCCGACGGCACGAGCATCGAGCTCTCGATGTGCACATGCGCATCGACGAAGCCCGGCATGATGTATCGCGTATTGCCCACGGGCTTTTCTTCTATCTTGCTGATTTTTCCGTCTTTGACGGCAATGATGCCTGAGAAAATCTTAGAATTGACAAGGTCGACAATCTGACCTCCGATGGTGAAAGTGTTGTCCATAGCGGCTGATTTTGCGGCAAAGGTACGGAAAATGAGCCCTGCCTCATCTAATTTTTTCTCGAAATGCTGCCAGTCTTTCTTGCCTTGCCAATGGCCGCCCCAACGGAAGCCTCGGGCGATGAAAAGCTGCTTACAGAGGTCGTCCTCGTCGATTTTGTGGGGGAAGTCTTGGCTGCGGTCGACAAACGCTGTCGCTGTCTTGGGCTGGACGTGGTTGCCGCGCACACAAGGGTTTTGCAAGGGATTGATGTCGACGGCCAAACCGAAGGCGTGCTTCGAGAGCATCGTTGTCCCAGAGATGTAACGGTAGTTGAAGCATGTGGTGTTGTTGGCCTGCATCGAGGCTTCGTCGTCAGCGTCGAAATCGTCCACCAAACGGATGTTAGCAATGGGATAACGGGCGGCAAACAGGTCGCGGAAGATGTGGACCAAATCCTCGGCGATGGTCTTGTGGCACACCATCTCGCCACTCTGCACCTCGCCGTCGAAATCGTAGTAAGGCAAGGTGAGGTAACGCAAGTCGTCGTAACCGATGCGCGTCTGGTCTTTCATCGATTTCCCCTGCATCCGCGCCTTCACCTCGTCGGGAACGGGCTGACTGAAAAAGACATGGTCTTCATAAACGCAGATGTGGTCAATGACTGTCGTGTCAATCACATGAATCGCCTGTTTTGGCTCCACGGATTGTATTATCTCATGCGTTTCTTCTTGGTTATCAATCGCTTCTATAATATGTTTTTCGCCATTTGCACACGAAACGGCCAAAAAAACAAACAGGAGGAACGGTATATATAAAAGGTACTTCATTTTTCGGGCTGCAAAGGTAGGGGTTTCCGAGGAAAAACTTTACCTTTGCCGCCAAATCCATAGAAAATGATAGAACAAGCTCCCCTTTATCCCGTCATCCGCCTCAACCCGGGCAAGGACGATGCCCTGCGCCGTTTCCACCCCTGGGTGTTCTCGGGCGCCATACACGATGCCGCCAAAGACCTTCAGGCCGGCGACACGGTCACCGTCACCGACTACGACGGCCACATCCTCGGTACAGGCTTCTGTGAGTCGGACAGCATCGCCGTGAAGATGCTCAGCTTCGACAACCGCAAAATCGACGAGTGGTTTTTCCTCGACCGCCTCAAGCATGCTTACGAGGTGCGCAAGACGATGGGCCTGACCCACAATGCGCACACCAACTGCTTCCGCCTCGTCCACTCCGAAGGCGACGGACTGGCAGGTCTCATCGTCGACGTTTACGGCCACACCGCCGTGGTGCAAGCCCAAACCGAAGGCATGGCGCTCCACTTGGGCGAAATCGTCCGTGCACTCAAGCTCTTGCCCGACCTTGGCGTGCAGGCCGTCTACAACAAGAGCGCCGAGGCCATGCAACGCATGGGCAAGGAAGACGCCATCATCGCCGACGGCTACCTCCTTGGCGAGCGTCTCGACGAAGTGATCCTCGAAAACGACAGCAAGTTCCATCCCAACTGGGAAGAGGGCCAAAAGACGGGCTTCTTCCTCGACCAACGCGAGAACCGCGAGCTGGTGCGCCGTTTCGCGCAAGGCAAGACCGTGCTCAATGCCTTTGGCTATACGGGTGGTTTCTCCGTGACGGCACTGAAAGGCGGTGCTCGCCGCGCCATCACCGTCGATGCCTCGAAGAAAGCCATCGCCGCTGCCGAGGCCAACTTGGAGCTGAACGGCTATTCGAAAGAGGAAAACCCGTGCTATGTGGCGGACATGAAGGACTATGTGCAGGAGATGCGCGAAGGCGCCTTCGACCTCATCATCCTCGACCCGCCGGCGTTTGCCAAGCGACACCACGACCGGCATCGCGGCTTGGGCGGCTACAAGTTCATCAACGCGGAAGCCATCAAGCGCATCGCCAAGGGCGGACTGCTGTTCACCTTCAGCTGCTCGCAGGCCGTCGACAAGGCCACGTTCCAAGGCATTGTCACCGCCGCCGCAATCGAAGCCAAACGCAATGTTAGGATAGTCGACCAGCTTTCGCAGCCTGCCGACCATCCCATCAACATTTTCCACCCCGAAGGGGCATACTTGAAAGGTTTGCTGCTCTATGTGGAATAAAAAAATCGGGCTGAATCTCAGCCCGATTTTTTATCTGCCACCCAAGAACGCTCCGCGTTTGTTCGGATGATTCGGCGTTTGCCTTGTCGCTTTCGAGGTCGCGTTGTTGACGCGCTTCAGATAAGCCCGCTCCACATAGTAGGCATCGTACTCGTTTTCATAGATGAAAGAATTGTCGGTCATGTGGGAAACCTTCATCATGAAAGTGCGCATAGACTCGTATGGATAGGTGTATTTTGTCTTCATAACCAGCGTCGATTCGCTCGCATCGTATATATATGTGAACGGATAAATCATCACAGTATCAGGACGATAGATGCACGAATCGTACTCTTCAGTTTCCTCGTTATACAGCCACACGGTGTCGATGGCACTGTCGCGCATTTCACCGGTCTTGTCTTCTTTGAAAGTCAAACGGATGCCATTGCAGGTATCGTTGGGGTCATAGATGTAGGTTTCCATAGAACCTGCAATCGGGTTGCCTGCAAAGTCAATGTTGTAATACTCAATTTTTTCCACACCCCAAGTGCCAACAAAAGACGTGTAATCGATTTTGTTGCATGAGGTGAACATCAAGGCCGCAATGGCCAAAGTAGCAAATAACGATACTCTTTTCATTTTTTTTCTTATTTTATTGTCATTCAATTCGTTTCATATAAAACCGCTCGAAAAACGGGATGGGTTCGGAGAAATGGTTGGTCCACGACGCCCTGATGGTGCTATCGGTTAGCTCCTCGATGTCCATATCGGCGCTGGTGGCATCCGAAAAGACGGAAATGATCCACGAGGTGTTGTAAATCGTAAGCACCTGATTCAGGCTGTCGTAGGTATAGTCGCAGTCGAACTTCTTGATCAAGGCCGGACTGTCGTTCAGCAAGAGCCGTCCCGAGCCGTCGGCATAGAAATACACTTCGTAGCCAAGGCCCGGCCCCACTTCATAGTACAACGTATCCCAACGGTTGATGCCATTGGCGGTATCGATGCGATGGCTGACGTATTTCTCACAGCCCCAATGACCTACGATGGGATTGTTAGGGTCGTCGATAGGCTTATGGCACGAAGCCATAACCAACACGACCGCAGCCATCAAGGCCAAAAATCCGATTTGGGTTCTTTTTTCCATAGCGATAATCGTGGCAAAAATACTAAAAATTGTCATCAAGGACGGCAAACAGACAAATATCGGGCCAAATTTTCTATTTTTGTGGCCTAAAACCCAATTTCGATGAGGCACAGACTTCTCCTTTTATTATTGCTCGCTTTCCCGGCTTTTGCACAGGCACAAGACAACATCACCGTGATGCAGTACAACCTACTGTATTACGGTAACTACCAAAGCGGTTTCGCCGAATGCTACGAGACCAACAACAACACGCAGCGCAAGGACGAATGCATCCGCACCCTCGTCGACTACGTGAAGCCCGACATCTTTACCGTGTGCGAGTTTGGCGCCACGCAAGCCCTCCAAACCGATTTCCTTCGCCATAATCTGAATATCAATGGCGCGACTTATTGGCAGACCGACAACATTATTAATCACGCCGGCAGCAACATCATCAACCATATCTTCTACGACTCGCGCAAGATGGGCCTGAAGAAACATGTGGCTTTGCAAACACAACCACGCGACACCGATGTTTACGAGCTATACATGAAGACACCAGGTTTGGCCGCCGGCGACACCATAAAACTCATTTGCATCGTGGCCCATCCCAAGGCGGGACAAGGCTACGAGAGCCAGCGTCGCGCCTTGATGCAGATGGCCATGGATTATGTCAACCAAAACTATCCATCTGACAACGTACTGATTATGGGCGACTTCAACATGTATGGCTCAAACGAGAGCGGCTACCGACTGCTCACCCATCCCTACGGCAGCAACCAGGTGTGCTTCATGGACCCAGCGGGAGTTGAAGGCGTGGGCGAATGGAGCAACAACAGCCAGTTTGCCGCGTTCCACACCCAATCGACGCGCAGCTATTCCAACGAATGTTTTTCTTCCGGAGGTCTTGACGACCGCTTCGACTTCATCCTGATGAACGACTGGATCGGCTTCGGCTACAACCACCTTCGGTATGTGCGCAACTCCTACCATGCCGTGGGCAACGACGGACGCCATTTCAACCAAAGCATCGACCAAGGCACCAACACGGCTGTGCCTGCCGAAGTCGCCGAGGCCCTCTTCGACGGCTCCGACCACCTCCCCGTGACGATGAAAATCGCCGTAGATGCCCATTTGGGCATTGAAGACAACGAGACGCAAGGCCTGCAAGCCACCGTGGCACCCAACCCAGCCACAGATTATGTCAAGGTAAGTTTCTTCAACCCCACCGACGGCGAAATCCGATTTGAATTGTACTCGCTGCAAGGACAACTGATGACCGACCTATCAGATTGGCATAACGCTGGGCACCAGCAGTTTGAAATGCCGTTAGCTGATATGGGGGAAGGCTTCTACCTGCTTCGCATCAGGCATAGCGACGGTTGGGAACAGACGGTGAAAGTGGTGAAAAACTGAGCTTCAATCATTCACCAACGATTACACGCATCCCATCGGAATACGCGCTGAACTCGGGCGCATATTGGCACTGGATCAAGGCGTAGCCATTATTGAGGTGGCCTTCCTTGGTCACGAACATGCTGTATTCCAGCTGGTGCGTGCCCTTCGGCAGGCGCTCGATGAAGAATTCCATGTCGGTGTCGGTGTTGCTCTGGTAGTAGCTCATGCGGTCGTTGTACTCGTAGTGCGAGATTTGCTCTATCGGCTCGAAACCGGCGGCGCGGAGGTCTTTCACGAAGACATAGCTCATGTCCTGCTCGTTGGTGAAGGTGATTTTCACGGTCAATTTGTCGCCCACTTTCAAGGCTTGGTTCGTGACGGGAACCAGCTTCTTGCCCTTTTCATCTACCGTCTCAACAAACAGCTCGCGCTTGATGGTGAAGCCCGCCTCGCTCTGCTTCACTTCGTCGATGGGGACGAAATACTGGCGGAACAGGCCGCCCCACACCAAGTGGTTGGTCGGGCTGTTGACGGTGAGTTGGCGCATCTCCGAGGTCACTTCGTCGGCGTTCCAGCGGCGTTGGATGAAGCCTGTGCCGGCCACGCCACCTTCAGTATTAATAGGTGTGTCGCCGAAACGCAGCGTCACTTCCTTGCCTTCGGCAAACCAGTCGCTGCCGCGCATCAGCAGGGCGTAGGTGGCTTCAAGGGTGGAAGCCGAGCTGGGCCATCTGTCGAAACGGCGCTTCGAAAGCAGCCACACCCGCATTTGGTCGAGCAAGGCATCGTCAGGGTCGATTTCGGCGAAAGCGGCCATGATGTTGGCGTGGGTAGCCACATCCGACTCAAACGTGAAATAACGTTTCGGCCAATACATCCCAATATGTTCGCCCGTTTGGGCACATTCCTTGAGTGATTGCATGATTTTCTTCGCTGTCGTCTCCCTCCCGTTGCGATAAAGCGTCAAAGCCATTTTCGCCTGCGTGCTGTAATTGTAGTCCGTCCAATGCTGTTCCATCAAGTCCAGATAATGCTTTTTGGCCTTTTCGGGCGTTTTCGCCGTGAGGGTGGGATTAAAGAAACTGAGCGCATAGAGTTCGCCGATGACTTGCGCCTGAAGTTGAGAGAGCGTTTCGGACTCATTGGAAATTTGGCATTCCATATTTACCTTGTTTTCAATGAACTTAACGGCTTTATTAACGATTTTGTCAACCTTCTCCTTGTTGGAAACATTCAACGAGGCCAGAGCACCCATCTTCTCCAGCTTGCCCAATCCCGTCAGGATTTGCGTTGTGATGAAGCGACTCTCGGGCATGCCTTCCATCCACGGCCAGCCGCCCGAATAGTTCTGGTTTTTTTCCATCACCTTCAAGGCTTTGGATTGCTGGAAGGGCAAGCGGATAGCGTCGAACATTACGGCGAGTTGCGAGCGTTGCTCCTGCACGTTTTTGGCTTGCAGCACCCACGGCGTTTCTTTCAGCACGATGGCCTTCAGCTCGGGGTCTTGCTCCAATTTGGATTGCAGGGCATCGGGCGACTCCACCTTCCACTTGCGGATATAGTCCATCAGCTGCGGGATGTGGTCGGAAATGTAGGCCGACAAGGTGTTGGCATAGAACACATAGAACGCGTTTTCGGCGCAGTACATATTGATGCCGTCGAGGTGAGGCAGGGCTTGCACGGCATACCAAACGGGGTTGGTGCTGAAATTCAAGGTCATGCTGTGGGTGCGCTCACGCTCGCCCGTTGTCATTAGGGTATCGAGGGTAAAGGTCTTTTCGGTCTCGGCATTCACGGTGATGGGCAGGGTCTGCGTCATGAAGATTTCGCTGCTCAAGACGGGCAGGAAGCGCTGCTCGGCATCGCTGAAATTGTCGGCGTAGGCCGTGAAACGGAACGCCAACAAGTCCAAATCATGTTGGGCGGCCACCTTCCAGCGCACTTCCTTGCTGCGCCCAGGAACGATTTCCTCCATCGGGATGGTATAGGCCCCTGAGCCTGTCGAAGGGCCGTCCATAACAATCAAATCAACCGGTTCCATAGTGGCTGCATCGAAAATTTCAAGTTTCGCCTTGGGCATGATTGGCTCGCTGCCCGTGTTGATGACATTGGCCACAAACCACAACGTGTCGGTATCGTACATATAGCGCGGCATGTCGGCCATAATCATCACGGGCTTGGAGGTGGTGAAGGTGTATTCCTTGCTTCCCGTCTTGCAGTCCTTGGTGTAGGCCTGCATTTGCATTTTCCAGCGGGTGAGGGCATCGGGCAGGGTGAAGTTGAGCGTGGCGTTGCCTTCGGCATCGGTCTTCAGGTATTGGAAGAAGGCCGTTTCGTTGAAGTTTTGTCGTGGCGCAATGAGGAATGGCGTTGTAGGTTCTGGCTCTAATTCCTCGTCTTCTCCCTCATCGTAGTCCGACGACCGTCCTCCAACGCTGGAGGCGACACCTTCTGCCGAACGCACCGGCAACTTGCCGATTTCCTCAGAGGTGATGGAAGCTCCCGAATGTGTGTTGTCCTTCGAAATCAAAGGAACTTCGTAGTCGACAACCATGCAAACGACTTCGTTGAGATGAATGCTTCCACTCGACATCTTGACGTTGTAGAAAGTAATTCTGTTTCGAGGTATCACGATGTTTTTCAACTTGAAGGGGTTGTAGCCGATGCAACTCACTTCAAGGTCGTAGGTTCCGGGTTGAATCGGGTTGATGTCATAATTGCCATCGAAGTCGGAGGAACAACCGGCCACGTTTTCATCGCCTTTCTTCAGAACGACATTGGCAAAGGGAACCGATTCGCCAGTCTCGTCGGTGATGGTGCCTTTCAGTCGTCCCCCAGGTGCCCCCGAGAAGGTGCTCCAAGTCTGGTAGTCGTGCCTGAACACGGCCACATCGAAGAAAGGAGCGTCGGAGGGGAGCGAGAAATTGAACAAGACGATGCTGCTTGTGCTTATTTTCTCTGGATAACGCATAAACAGGTTGGCATCGGGAAAGGAGCCAAACGTTTTGCCCGTGCGGAGGAACGGCTTCATGTTGAATTTTTCCCACGAGTTGTCGGCAAAAACCTCAAGCGAGGCATCATACATGCCAGCGAGCAAGGCGGCTGTCGCGGGTCGTCCGTTGGAATCCTTGACGGTCAGTTGCCAGGTTTCCTCGGCGCCAGGTTCGAGTTGATCGCGAAGTGTGGCGAGGCTCACGTCCAAGTCGAGGTTGTCGTATGGCACCAAGATGGATTCCGCTTCAGAATAGAAACTGTTTTCCTTGGCGAAGGCCATAAGGACATCGAGCGTGCCACGGTCTTTTTCGGTCACCACGTAGGGCAAATCCTTGACTTCGTTGCTCACCTCAATCCATTGGTCGAAACGGACGTCGTCGCTGTTGTGGATGATTTTAACCCACATTGTCACGTCGTTGGCCGAACTGCCCAACGAAATATGCAGCGTGTCGCCAGGATGCGCGGTTCTTTTGTCGACTTCAAACCATTTCAATGCCTTCTTTGGCATTTTGTTTGATCGGCTGTCGGAAAGGAGGAAGTATTCCGAAAGTTGCACCAAGGTGTCGTCAACGCTTTGCCATTCAATGATATACTCACCTTGGGGGAGCTTGCCTATCGCCTCAATGTCGTGCTGGCCTTCCACGGTGTAGGTTTGTTCGCTCACCAAGGTCTTGTCGAGATTCGAATAGAAGCCGTAGAAGGGGAACAGGCTGTCCAATTCGGCATCGGAATAAAGCTTTCGGTCGAGTTGTATGCCCGAGACGATGGCATTAAAATAGTTGCAGCGTTTGTCGTCGGCGTAGCGGTAAATCTTCTCTGCGACGCGGCCTCGTGCAGGCTCGCCGCTCATGTTGACGACCTCGATTTGATAGGGTTTGTCGGTGGCTTTGTCGATGGCAAAAGCCAGGTTGCTGCTGAGGGCCACCTCATTGTAGCCGGCTCGGATGAAGTGAATTGCGCTTTGGGTCTCGCCTTGTGCGCTGATGGCCTTCAACTCGATGGCGTAGGTAAAAAGAGGTTGCAGCTCGGGCTTGACTGTTGGGACGGGCAGCAGGTCGAAGGTGATGGCAAACCTTCCGTTGGCGTCGGTCTCTACCGTGCCGAAACTGATTTGTTCTGGTTCTATGTATGGATAGCTTTGGTCGTAGCGTTGCCACGGGAAATCCGTTGTGCGCGTCACTTGGTATTGGCACTCCATGCCGTCCAGCCCAAAGCCGGCGTATGCTTTCACCTCGCCTTCCAAGGTGATGGTTTGGTTCAGTTTGTATTGTTCCTTCGGGCGGTCGAAGCGCACCTCGAAAGTAGGACGCTTGTATTCTTCCACTTGAATGCTTTTCACCTCATACACACGATCCCACGATATCCCGAATTTCAGCCTGAAAGTGCCGTTGCCTCGGTCGGTAGGGATGACGAACGAGCCGCTGAACGAGCCAAATTCATCGGTTTTAACCGTTTGTTGTTCAATGATTTGGCTGTTCATATCGCAAAAATACATCGTTTCGGTGAAACGCTTTGCCAACGTTTGCTCGTCGCCCATTGTCTTGACGACAATGCCATGATAATAAACGGTCTGGCCTGGACGGTAGATGGCTCGGTCGGTGAACAAAGTGGCATGGTAGCTTGCACGTTTGGAGCGTGAAGGATGTTTCGAGCTGATATTCATGTAATCGCTGGTGAGCAACACGTCGTCGCCTTTACGCAGATTGACGCTGAAGTATTGGTTCTTGTTTCGGCTGATTTTCAGTTTTCCGTCCTTGCCCGATTTCGAGGTGGCTACCACCTTGGTTTTCTTGTGGTCAACTCTTTTGCATTGCTCAACGGTCACATCGCCGATAGGTTTGCCCGTCTTGCGGTCGATGGTAACGATGGTTTGGTCACTGTCGGCAATGAAACCAAGGCGCGAGACTTGGAAACTCTGGCATTTTATTGATTTGTTGTTCAAGGTGTTGCGTTCTGACGTGACGATGAGGTAATAAAAACCACACTCCAAGGGTTGCAAAGCCGCCACTGCCGTATGCCAGTTCATGTCGGATTCTTCGGGCAGGTCGATGCGCTGTTCAGCATGGACGGGCAACGAACGCAAGTAACTATAATAATTAGGGCCATCCCACGAACGATATTTGGGTTGTTTCCACTCTTGTTCACTGATTTTCACTACTTTAAGGTAAGCATGGCGCAAGTTGCGGTAGCGCAACATGACGGGGATGTTTTCGTTGGGCAGCTGCACCTCTGTCATGACGAAGTCTACACCTGTTGCGTATAACTCGTCGAGCAGCTGGATGGCTTTGTCGCAGGCCAAGGCATCGGGGTGGTGTTCCACGATCCTGTGGCACATTGCAGTGGCTTCCTGGTAGTTGACATTGTCGCCATCATCAGTCTGTCCCCCTAAATCCAACATGACTTTTACCAACTCCAAGGCGACATCAGCCGACAAGGGATGCGCTTCGTGCCGCTCCACCATCTTTTGCAAGGCCTGCATATAGGCGTTATTGTCCTGAAGCAAGCCTTTCACGAAGCGGAGACGACTGAAATCGTTATAAATCAATGCTGTTTCGTTTCCAACTTCGAGATTGTAGGCTATCAATTCCTGAAAAATACGCAGGTATCTGGTCGTGGACGAAGCTGTTTCATCGATTTGAAGCGTTGCAAACGACTCGGCTGGCAACCACCAATCGTCAAAGTTTCCTTCCGTGGGAAGGTCTTGCCCCGAGGCAATTTTCTTGTAGACATTGGCTGCACGATGGAAGACGAACTCGAACAGCGTGGGTTCAAATTCCAGATAGTCTTCGCCGGGCATGGCATCTTCATCGAACAGCACGAGGTGGTCGTGGGTGCGTTCCCGTTTTAGGACATCGGGGTGCTGAAGCGCCATGTCGAGGTGCCGGTTGATGGCCTCGATGAAGTTGTCTTGGCTCCAATAACGCATCGCGGTCTCACTTACGTCGCCGGCAATGACGGCATTCCCCTTGATTTTGGTCTTGTAGGTGTTCAGCAGTTCGGCATAACAACTGCCCAATTCCACATGGAGGATGGCCGCCCTAACCGAGTCGAGTTGCCCAAGTTTGGCCTCGGCATAGCGGATGAAAGCCTCGCGAGGCTCGTCTTCGGCGGTCATCCTCAGTGTTTGGTAGCGAAAAAGGATGGCGTTCAGCAGCTGCTCTTGATCCCCGTCTTCAAGGGCCAAGCCTTCAATGGTGTCGAGCAATTTGCCCGCCGAAACAGGTTGGTTGTCGATCAAATATGCTTTGCATTTTTCCCAAAGGTTGTTGTATGTTCCGTTTTGGGCTTGTGCACCAAATGTGAGCAACAAGGCGAATGTGATTAGGGTAAAAATCTTTTTCATGGCCGTAGTTTTTTGAAATATCACGGCACAAATATAGAATAAAAATCAATTCAGCAAGAAAAATTGCTGTTTTAATCGATTTTTTCTATCATTCCCCAACCTTAATCTTCATTTCTCTCGAATACGCGCTGAACTCAGGCGAACATATTATGAATTTTAGCCAAAACTACCATTTTTTTTGAGTTTTGGCTAAATTTGGATAGATTATCAGCCAAAACTACGATTTTTTTGGAGTTTTGGCTAAATTTGGATTTGTTTTTGTATTTTTGCGGCACAAAAACAACGAAAAACATGGGAGAAGTTCCAAATATCATAGGAAGAGACAAGGAAATCACCGAAATCGAGAAGTATCTACATTCCGGCCAACCTGAGTTTGTTGCCGTTTATGGTCGGCGAAGGGTGGGAAAGACCTTCCTGATCAACCAACTCTTCAAAGGCAAGATGGCTTTTGCCATGACAGGCGTGCTCGAAGGCAGCTTCGACGAGGAAATGGATGCCTTTTTGGATGCCATGGACCTGTATGGTTTTGAGCTGAAAGAACGTCCGGCCACTTGGATGCGGGCTTTCACATTGCTTCGCAAAGCCTTGCAACCTATAGTGGAAACCGGAGATGCCTGCATCGTGTTTTTGGACGAGATTCCTTGTTTGGACACACACGGGTCGGGCTTTGCCAAGGCATTAGGGCATTTTTGGAACAGCTGGGCTTCTTTGTATGACAACATGAAACTCTTCGTTTGCGGCAGCGCCACCACATGGATGATCAAAAACATCATCGACAGCCACGGCGGACTGCACGACAGAATAACGCACGAACTGAAGCTACAGCCATTCACCCTCAAGGAAACCGAGCAATACTTGGCAAGTCGGGGATTCCATTGGAGCCGCTTGGCGATAGTGCAATCCTACATGATGTTTGGTGGAGTAGCCTATTACCTAAGCCTTTTGGATTCAGCCTTGAGCCTAACACAAAACATTGACAATCTTTATTTTGATGTCGATGGTCCTTTACGCCGCGAATACAAACGGCTGTACAAGACTCTGTTTCGCTCGCCCGAACCTTATACACGGATTGTTGAACTGCTCGCACTTCACAAGACAGGCCTGACCCGTGCCGAAATAGTGGAAAAACTAGGGAAGGAGTCGGGAGGGAACCTTTCGGAACTTCTCGACAATTTGTTGGAATGTGGATTGGTGCGAAAATACAAGGTACGCGAAAAGAATGTCGTGAAAAACAAGGGCAGCATTTATCAGTTGGCTGACATGTTCTCCTTGTTCCATATCCATTTTGCCGACAAATCGGGCAGCGACAACCATTATTGGGCCAATCATTTGGGCACACCCGAGACCAACACTTGGTTAGGCTTGGCTTTTGAGCGCGTTTGCCTGCTTCATGTTCAGCAAATCAAGGAAGTGCTACACATCGACACGATGGCAACGCAACAATACAGCTGGCGAAGCAAGGAAAGCAAGCCTGCGGCACAAATTGACCTCATCATCGACCGAGCCGACGATGTGGTCAACGTTTGCGAGATCAAGTATTCCGCCAAGGAGTACAGCCTATCGGAAGAGGAATCCCAAAAGATGGCCTATCGGCTTGAGACCTTCCGTCGGGAAACCGGGACAAGGCAGAGCCTTTATTCCACACTCATCACTGCATCGCCTTTGGCCGAAAACGCCTATTCCAACGACATTCCAGTGAAACTCACGATGGATGCACTGTTTGGATGACGGACAATCATTCTCCTACCTTAATCTTCATCCCATCCGAATACGCGCTGAACTCGGGGGCATACTGGCACTGGATCAAGGCGTAGCCGTTGTTGAGGTGGCCTTCCTTGGTCACGAACATGCTGTACTCCAGCTGGTGCGTACCCTTGGACAGACGCTCGATGAAGAACTCCATGTCGGTGTCGGTGTTGCTCTGGTAGTAGCTCATGCGGTCGTTGTACTCGTAATGCGAGATTTGCTCTATCGGCTCGAAGCCGGCGGCACGGAGGTCTTTCACGAAGACATAGCTCATGGCCTGCTCGTTGGTGAAGGTGATTTTCACGGTCAACTTGTCGCCCACCTTCAAGGCTTGGTTTGTGACCGGAACCAGCTTCTTGCCCTTGCCGTCGACGGTTTCCACAAACAGCTCGCGCTTGATGGTGAAGCCCGCTTCAATCTGCTTCACTTCGTCGATGGGGACGAAATACTGGCGGAACAGACCGCCCCACACCAAGTGGTTGGTCGGGTTGTTGACGGTGAGTTGGCGCATCTCCGAAGTCACTTCGTTGACGTTCCAACGGCGTTGGATGAAGCCCGTGCCGGCCACGCCACCTTCAGTATTAATAGGTGTGTTGCCGAATCGCAGCGTCACTTCCTTGCCTTCTGCAAACCAGTCGCTGCCGCGCATCAGCAGGGCGTAGCAGGCATCGGCGGTGGAGGCGGAGTTTTCCCAACTGTTGGTCTGCTTCTGGGTGAGCAGCCACACGCGCAACTGGTCGATCATCTCCTCGTCCTTGTCGATTTCAGCGAAGGCGGCCATGATGTTGGCGTGGGTGGCGATGTGCGACTCGAACGAGAAGTATTTCTTCGGCCAGTACATGCCGATTTGCTCGTTCTTTTGAGCGGTCTCCTTGAAACTCTGGATCATCAGCTTGGCAGTCTTCTCGTTGCCAATGCGGTGGAGCACCAAGGCGCCCTTCGAGCGGATGTTGAAGTTGAACGAGGTCCAAGTTTCGTCAAGGCTCTTGAGGTAGTATTTCTTGGCCGTGGCGAAGTCCTTGTCGGAGTTCTGCTCCTTGAAAAAACTCAAGGCATAGAGTTCGTTCAAGGTGCCGCTGCCGATGGGCCAGTCCTTGCCTTTGCTGAGGCGTTTCATCTCGCGGTAGGTCTCAGCCACCTCGTATTCGAGGTAACGCACGGCCTTGTCGCAGATGCGTTGCGCCGTGTTTTGGTCGGCTTGGCTCAGCGAACTCCACGCGCCCATTTGCTGCAACTTGCCGAAGCCGGCGAGGATGTAGGTCGAAATGAAGGGACTTTCGGGCATCCCGTCCATCCACGACCAGCCGCCGTTGTATTTCTGCTTCTGCTCGATGAGCTGCAAGGCACGGGTCTGCTGTCCGCGCAGGTTGTTGATTTCAAAGAGGTTGGCGATGCGGTTGCGTTGCTCGGTCTCACTCTTGGCTTCGAGCACCCAAGGCGTCTCTTGTAGCATGATGGCCTTCAGGTCTTGGTCCTTTTCGAGTTGTGAGAGCAGGGCATCGGGCGTCTCAATTTGCCATTTCTTGATGTAAGCCAACAGGTTCGGGATGTGGTCGGCGATGTAGGATGAGAGCGTGTTGGCGTAGAACACGTAGAAGGCGGTCTCGGCGCGGTCGGTGCTGACGTTGGCTAAGTAAGGCAGGGCCTGTACGGCGTACCACACGGGGTTAGTGCTGAAGTTGAGCGTCAGGCTGTAGTCGCGCTCGTGGCTGTCAGGATTAGCGATGGCCTCAAAATCAAAGACTTGTTCGGTCTCGGCCTTCACGGTGATGGGCAAGGTTTGCGTCATGAAGATTTCGCTGCTCAGCACGGGCAGGAGGTGCTGCTCGGCATCGCTGAACGCACCCGCGTAGGCCGTGAAGCGGAAGGCCAAGAGGCTGAGGTCGTACTTTCCGGCCACCTTCCAGCGCACTTCCTTGCTGCGACCGGGCTGGATGGTCTCCATCGGAATCGTGGCATCGCTGACGAGCAAGTCGACAGGCTGCATCGTGCCTGCATCAAAGATTTCGAGTTTCGCCTTGGGCGCAACGGGTTCGTCGCCCGTATTGATGACGTTGGCCACGAACCACAGCTCGTCGTTGTCGTACATATAGCGCGGCATGTCGGCCATGATCATCACGGGTTTTGAGGAGGTGAAAGTATAGTCTTTACTACCCGTTTTGCGGTCCTTGGTGTAGGCCAGCAGCATCAGGCGCCAACGCGTGAGGGCATCGGGCATGGTGAAGCTGAAGGTCACGCTGCCGTCTTGGTTGGTGCGCAGTTGCGGGAAGAAGAAGGCCGTCTCGTTGAAGTTTTCGCGAAGGGTGGGTTCTGCCTCGGGTTTTTCGTCAGGCTTGTTGCTTTCGCTTCCAGATTCGTATGGATAAGGACTTTCTTGTTTCGTTATTTCCACCATTTCTTCATCAGCAACCACTGCTCTCATCATTGAAACATTGGCTTCTCCTTCAACCATCGGCGCAGCATATTCTTCCACTACCTCCATATTATCATACATCACCCTGCTACTACCAATTGTTCTAACGCCTTTATAACGACGCACTCCAAAACCATACCCGAAATCGAAGAACGGCGCATCGGAAGGCAGGCTGAAGTTGAAGAGTTCTGCGAAATAGAGGTAACCTATGGCCGTGCGCGACGAGGTAAAGCTGTGGCCATCCGTGCCAAAACTGCTGCCATAAACGCCCGAGGGACTCATGTTGAACCACCAATAGTTGCGCTCAAACTCATCGAGCGAGGCATCATACATTCCCGCGAGCAAGGCGGCTTCCAAAGGCTTGTCCTTGTAGTCGCGGACGGTCACCTCCCAAGTCTCCTCGGCACCGGGACTGAGTTTGTCGCGCACAGTAGCCAATTTCACGTCCAAATCGTAGTTGTCAAAGGGAACGGAAATGCTCATGCGGCTGGTATTGAGGCTGTTTTCTTTCACGAAGGCATAACGCCACGCAAGGCCGCCACGGTCGTTTTCAGTCACCTTATATGACAAGGTCTGCACCTCGTCGCTGAGGGTGATTTTCTTGTCCAAGCGGACCTCATCGCCGTGGAGCATCTGCACCCAAACCTCCACTGCTTTGGCCGAAGTGCCGAGGCTGAGTTGGATTTCGTCGCCAGGATGGGCTGTCGACTTGTCCAAATGATTCCATTCCATCGTGGTGAAAGGCAGCTTTTTGGAGCCGTTTTCAAACACGGTGAACTGTTGCGAAGTCATCGCCAACGGGTCATCGAGACTCTTGAGTTCCACGATGTATTTTCCAGGTTCAATGGCCCTGCCTTCGTAGAACTTGGCCTTGTCGTCGACGCTAATTGTGGCATCATCGACCAGCGTCTTGTTTTGCTTGTCGTAGAAACTGTATTCCGGGAACAATCTCGCCAATTCCTCATCGCTCAGCAACTGCCTGTCAAGCGTTTCACGCCGTCCCATCGACTCAAAATAGTTGATTTTCTTGCTATTCTCAACGCGGTAAATCTTCCGCGCAATGCGGCTCTTGGCGGGCTGCCAACTGAGGTTGCTCACTGTGATTTGGTACTTGCCCATCTCTGATTTCTCGACTTCGGAAGGCAAATCCGTGCTGATGGCGATTTCGTTGTAACCCGCTCGGATGCTGTAGGTGTCGGAGTGGGTCTCGCCTTGCTTGCTCGTGGCGGTCACTTCGATTTCGTAGGTGAACATCGGTTGCTTTTCGGGCGCGATGCTCAACGAGGGCTTTAGGTTGAAGGTAACGGCAAACTTGCCGCTTTCGTCGGTGCGGCCCTTCCCGAAGGTGATTTGCTCGTCCTCGACGGTCGGGTACCACCAGCACCGCCACGGGAACGAGGTCTTGCGCACGACGCGGTACGAATATTCCACATCATCCAAGCCGAAACCTGCGTATGCTTTCACGTCGCCACGCACCGTAACCTCTTGGTTAAGTTTGTATTGCTCTTTCGGACTTTCAAACTTGACCTCGAAGGTCGGGCGTTTGTATTCTTCCACGCGAATGGTGGTATTGCCGCGGTTCGCATTAAGGTGGAACACGCCATTCAGTCGGTCGGTGGGAATGACGAACGAGCCGCTGAACGAGCCGTATTCGTCAGTGGTGAACTTGGCCGAGCTGATTTCCTGCCAGTTGGCATCGCGGAAGGAAACGTTTTCAGAATAACCATTCACGAGGCTCAAATTTTCGCCCTGACTGCGCGTCACAATGCCTTGGAAATAAACGGTCTGCCCAGGACGATAGATGGCACGGTCGGTGAAGAGCTTGGTCTCGTAACGCTCATCCGTGTTCTGGTAACGCGCGTTGAGGTAGTAACTGTTGTTCGACAGCAAGTTGTCGTCGCCCTTGCGCAGGTTGATATTGAACGAATTGTCGCTCTTTTTCGACAGTTTCACGATGCCGTTGTGGTCGGTCTTGGGCGTTTCGATGATGATGGTCTTGTATTCGCGGGCTTTGTAGTCCCATTCGCTGCGCCACACTTCCACGGTGACGCCTTCCACAGTTTTCCCCGTTTTGCGGTCGACGACAGTGACGGTCATCTTGTCGCCATTCTGGTCGGTGATGTAGCCAAGACTTGACACTTGGAAATTGAGAACCAGCATTTTATCGTAATCCGTATTCCCTTTGCTGACATTGCCCAAAAGGAAATAAAAGCCTTTTTCCAAAGCAGGCAAGGCAATCAATGTGCGGTGCTCGCGATAATCGGTTTCTTCCGCAATCGTAAGTTCCTGGTCGGCAACCGCATTTAATCTTCTCAACTCCTTAATTAACTTTTCCTTGTTATTCCTATATTCATTCAACGCCTTCAGTTCTTTCTCGCTGACCTTCACGATTCTATAATAAGGTGCGGTCACATTGCGGTATTCCAGCACGGCGGGAATGGCCTCATTGGGCAGTTGCACCGAGTTCAAGCTGATGTCGATTTGCGGCTCCTCGATGCGTTTGATGAGACCTTGGCAGTTCTTGGCACCCTGCGACTTCGGGAATTTGGCGATGGCTTCTTCGCACATCGTCTTGGCTTTCTTGTAGTTGTCGAAATAAACACTGTCCGAAGGGTTGTTTTCCAATTGATTAATCATGCTACGCGCAATCAGCGAAGTGATTTCGGCGGAAAGCGGATTGCTTTCGTGTTGCGCCTTCAGGTTTTCCATCGCGGATTGGTATTGTTCATCCTTGACCAAGATGGAATTGACGAAGCCAAAACGCTTGAAATCGTTGTAAATCAGCACGTCCTCGTTGTTGTTCTTCAAGTTAAAGGCAATCAGTTCTTGGTAGATTTTCAGGCATTTCGTAAGCGGATTGTCGCTTGTGCCAAGGTCGGCTTTCACGAACTCCTTGGCGGGCAGCCACCATTTTTCGGTGTCGCCTTCGGCTTGGTCGGCGTTGGCTTCACCTTGATAGTAATTTGCCACGCGGTGGAACATGAACTCGAACAGTGAGGCCTCATATTCAAGGTATTCCTCGTTGTTGTTCTTGTTCTCGTAAAGCACCATAAAGTCCTGAGTCTTGGCCTTTTTCAGTGCCTCGACGGGTTTCAATGCCTCGGCGTAATGTTGGTTGATGCGCGTCTTGAAACTCTCGCGGTCCCAATATTTCATCTCCACCTTACTGAGGTCGCCGCCCTCGATGGGCAGGTTCTCGCTGATGCGCCAGTCGTTTTCGTCTAAATAATTGGCGTAGGCCTTAGCTAATTCTTCGTGCAAGAGAGCGTCGTGTACGGCATCCAGCTGCCCGACTTTCGTCTCAAGGTATTGGATGAAAGCCTGTTGCGCATCGTCCTCCACCGTAAACTGCATGATGTTTTGCCGATAGAGCCAGGTCTTCAGCTGTTGGGTCTGGTTTTTGTCCTTAGTAGCCTGTTTTTCAATGGCATCCAATTCCTTTTCCGCCGATTCTGGCAGGTTCTTTTCGAGGTTTTCCTTTACTTTTTTCCACATATCCTTATAGTCGTTTGTTGGCGATTTGAATCCGAGGAGGCCAAAGGCGGCCACGGCCACTGTTGCGATGATGATGCTGGCGTGTTTCATATTGTTTATTTGTTGATTTATTGCATTGTAGTTTGACTGAGGACTAAGGACGGGGGGACTAAGGACAAAAATTATCGCGAAGTCCCATGTCTCGAAGTCTCGTGTCAACAAAACGCAAAAATAGCAAATATCGTGCAAATTATTTCTATTTTTGCAGCCGTGAAATTTTTGGAGCAAATCATATCGCCCATCGCCACTGAAATGGCACAGTTTGAAGCCTTCTTCACACAAACATTGAAGGCCGACACCGAGCCGATGGACAGCATCATGCGCTATGCGCTCGAAACCAAGGGCAAGCGCCTGCGGCCCATCTTGGTGCTGCTTGGCGCGAAGATGTTTGGCACAGTCAAAGAATTGACGCTGCGTGCCGCCACCTTCGCGGAAATGGTGCACACGGCCACACTCATCCACGACGACGTGGTGGACGACGACGACCGCCGGCGCGGTCACGCCTCGGTGAAGGCGCGGTTCGGCAACCTGTCGGCGGTGCTGGCCGGCGACTACCTCTTGGCCAAGGCCATGCTGCTCCTTGCCAACGACACCGCCATCCTCAACGAGATGCTGCGCACCACCGCCGCCATGAGCGAAGGGGAATTGATGCAGGGGGCGGTAGGGCTGTCGTACCACGGCAGCCGCAATGACAATCCCAATGAAAGCGGCTGCCACGATGTGACAGCCCTACAGAACAATTACCTCGACATCATCACCCGCAAAACCGCCATGCTGATGCAGTCGTGCTGCACGGCAGGTGCCCTATCGGTGGACGCCACACAAGAACAGATCCAACAAATTTCGGATTTCGGCCTCAATTTCGGCATCCTCTTCCAGCTGCGCGACGACATGCTCGACAGCGAAAACACGGAAATGGCACAAGCCTTATTGCCAGTGTATTACAATAAGGCATTGGCAACATTGGAAGTCTTCCCACCTTCGGAAATCACCGCTACCCTTCGTGATTTAACCGTTTTCTGCGCCGAGCGAAATGGATAAAAACAATTTTTTATCACCCATTCATTAAGATTTCGTATTTTTGCGCTCTAAAAATAGAAATCCATTTTATGAAAAACAGCTACAAGGAATATAAACAGCTGAATCTCACTGAGACAGCTAACGACATCCGCCGTTTTTGGGAAGCCGACAACACCTTCCAAAAGAGTTTGGACAACCGCGACAAGGACAACGCCTTCGTGTTTTTTGAAGGTCCACCGAGCGCCAACGGCACCCCGGGCATCCACCATGTGATGGCCCGTTCGATCAAGGACGTGGTGTGCCGCTACCAGACCCTGAAAGGCAAACACGTGGTGCGCAAGGCCGGTTGGGACACCCACGGCCTGCCCGTGGAACTCGGCGTGGAGAAGAAACTCGGCATCACCAAGGAAGACATCGGAAAGAAGATTTCGGTGGACGACTACAACCGCGCCTGCCGCGAGGAGGTGATGAAATACAAGGACATGTGGGACGACCTCACCCGCAAGATGGGCTATTGGGTCAACTTAGACGACCCCTACATCACCTTCACCAACGACTACATCGAGACCTTGTGGTTTTTGCTGAAAGACTTGTATAACAAAGGTTTGCTATATAAGGGCTACACCATCCAGCCCTATTCGCCCGCTGCCGGCACCGGCCTCAGTTCCCACGAACTGAACATGCCCGGCTGCTATCGCGACGTGAAGGACCTCACCTGCGTGGCATTGTTCAAACTGAAAAACAATGTACGGCTGCCACAGTGTGACAGCCCTACATACGCTATCGCGTGGACGACAACGCCTTGGACTTTGCCGAGCAACACGGCTCTGTGCGTGGGTCCCAACATTGATTACGTGCTGCTGAAAACCGTGCATCCCTACACCGAGGAACCTTGCCAAATCATCATGGCCAAAGCCTTGGTAGAGACGATGTTCAAGGAAGCGCCTGAAGTCATTGCTGAGTTTAAGGGCAAGGACCTCGTCGGCATCGAATACGAGCAGCTGATTCCGTGGGTCAACCCGGGCGAAGGCGCGTTCCGCATCATCCCCGGCGACTATGTAACCACCGAAGACGGTACAGGCATCGTCCACATCGCGCCCACCTTTGGCGCCGACGACAAGCGCGTGGCCGCCGCCGCTGGCATCCCGCCCTTGCAGATGATCGACAAGGACGGCAAAGCCCAGCCAATGGTCGACCGCACGGGTAAGTTCTTCCGCATCGAAGACCTTGACCCCGAATTCGTCAAGAACTGCATGGACGTGGAAGCCTACCGCCCCTACGCCGGACAGTTCGTGAAAAACGCCTACGACCCCACCAAGACCGAGAAAGACAAGTCGTTGGACGTCGACATCGTGGTCATGCTGAAGGAGCAAGGCAAGCTATTCAAGAGCGAGAAACACACCCACAACTACCCGCACTGCTGGCGCACCGACAAACCCGTGCTTTATTATCCCCTCGACAGCTGGTTCATCAAGACCACGGCCCTCAAAGACCGCATGATCGAGCTCAACAAGACCATCAACTGGAAGCCCGAGGCCACGGGTAGCGGCCGTTTCGGTAACTGGCTCGAGAACCTCGTCGACTGGAACCTCTCGCGCTCGCGCTATTGGGGCACGCCGCTGCCCATCTGGCGCACCGAGGACGGCAAGGAAGAGATTTGCATCGGCAGCGTGGAAGAACTGCGCAACGAAATCGAGAAATCCATCAAGGCAGGATTCATGACCGAGAATCCGTATGCCTCTGAAGACTATACCAAGTTCGACCTCCACCGCCCGTATATCGACGGCGTGGTGCTGGTCTCGCCCACAGGCAAGAAGATGTTCCGCGAGCCCGACCTCATCGACGTGTGGTTCGACAGCGGCGCCATGCCTTACGCCCAATATCACTATATGGGCAAGAAAGGCCAGTTGGGCAAAGACGTGTTCCCGGCTGACTTCATCGCCGAGGGCGTCGACCAAACCCGTGGCTGGTTCTTCACGCTTCACGCCATCGCAACGATGTGCTTCGACAGCGTGGCATACAAAAACGTGATTTCCAACGGCTTGGTGCTCGACAAGAACGGCAACAAGATGTCGAAACGCTTGGGCAATGCCGTCGACCCGTTCGGTGCCCTTGAGAAATACGGCGCCGATGCCGTGCGTTGGTACATGATCACCAACTCGCAGCCTTGGGACAACCTGAAATTCAACGAAGACGACATCAGCGAGGTGGTCAACAAGTACTTCATCACGCTGTTCAACACCTATAAGTTCTTCGCGATGTATGCCAACATCGACAACTTCAGCTATGCCGAGCCCGACATGCCTATGGAGCAACGTCCCGAGATTGACCGCTGGATCCTTTCAGAACTCAACACGCTGATCCTCAACGTCGACGAGGCCTATAGCAGCTACGAACCCACCCGTGCCGGTCGCGCCATCCAGTCGTTCGTCGACATCCTGAGCAACTGGTTCGTGCGCCTCTCGCGCCGCCGTTTCTGGAAGAGCGACGACAACGACGACAAGCTGTCGGCCTACCAGACCCTCTACACCTGCCTTGAGACCGTGGCCATCCTCAGCTCGCCCATCGCACCGTTCTTCAGCGACCAGCTCTACCGCGACCTGAACAACGTGACGGGCCGCAACAAGGCCGAATCGGTCCACCTGACCGACTTCCCCGTGGCCAACACGTCGTTCATCGACAAGGCTTTGGAGGAACGCATGGAAGCCGCACAACTCATCTCGTCGATGGTGCTCTCGCTGCGCAAGAAGACCAACATCCGCGTGCGTCAGCCCCTGTCGAAGATCATGATTCCCGTCAAGGATGAAACGATGAAGGCACAATTGGAAAAGGTGTCGCACCTCATCATGAGCGAAGTCAACATCAAGGAGATAGAGTTCCTTTCGGCTGACAACAACATCCTGGTGAAGAACGTAAAGCCCAACTTCAAGACTTTGGGCAAGAAGTACGGCAAGCAAATGAAGCAAATCCAGGCTTACTTCACCAACATGAGCCAAGAGGAAATCCACGCTTTCGAGAAAAACAACGGCACCCACTTGGACGTGGACGGCGTCAGCGTCGACCTCACCCTTGAAGATGCCCTGATTTCGACCCAAGACATCCCCGGCTGGGCCGTCACCACGCAAGACGACCTCACCGTGGCTTTGGATATGACCCTCACCGACGAATTAGTGCAGGAAGGCCTCGCCCGCGAAATCGTGAACCGCGTGCAGAACCTCCGCAAGACCGGTGGCTTCGAAGTCACCGACCGCATCGTGCTCTTCGTCGAGAACAATGATAAGATTGAACCCGCCCTCGACAAATTCGGCGACTACATCTGCACCGAGACCTTGGCCACCATCAATAAAGTGTCGGCCTTGGACGATGTGGAACCCGAAGAACTCGTTGACGGCGTTACGGCAAAGTTGCTGATAAAGAAGAAATAACACGGACGTGCTTGGCGTCATTGACTCCGTCGAATGCAGAGCATTTGCGAGATACGAAGCAATCCTGAGCGTCATTCTTTGGACTGCTTCGTTCCTCGCCGTGACGACAAGCCTCCAAAAACAAACAACTATGGATACGAACAAGAAAGAACCTCAGGTGCGCTATTCGGATGAAGATCTTGAGGAATTCAGAGTCTTGATCCTCGAAAAACTACAACAAGCGCAAGCCAGCTTGGAGACCCTAAAAGCCAACCTTTCTGGTGGCGAACACAGCACCGACGACACCGCCCCCACCTTCAAGATTCTTGAAGAAGGCTATGCCGTGGCCGAAAAAGAAGAAAACGCCCGCCTCGTGGCCCGTCAGGAGAAGTACATCCACAACTTGGAACTTGCCCTGATGCGCATCGAGAACAAGACTTACGGCATCTGCTGTGAGACGGGCCGACTGATACCCAAAGAGAGGCTCCGCTGCGTGCCCATCACCACGCGCTGCCTCGATGTCAAACTGAAGAAAAAGTGAAGAAACAAGTTAACCACGGCCTCGTTTGGTCATTCGTGGTGATTTTTATCGTTTTAGTTCTCGACCAGGTCCTCAAGATCTGGGTCAAGACGAATATGACGCTCGGTCAGGAGATCCCTGTCATCGGGCATTGGTTCAATTTGCTGTTCATCGAGAACAACGGCATGGCCTTTGGCTGGATGGGTGGTGGCGGTTTCCTGAAGCTGGCGCTCAGCCTGTTCCGCATTGTGGCCATCGTGGCCTTGTTCTGGGTGCTGGTGCGGCTGTCGAAGAAAGAAACCAAGTTTGGCGTGCTGTTTGGCATCGCCCTCATCACGGCGGGAGCCATGGGCAACATCATCGACAGCGTGTTCTATGGTCGCATCTTCAGCGAGAGTACCTATACCCAAATCGCGACTATGTTCCCCGACGGCGGTGGCTATGCCGGCTGGCTGCATGGGCGCGTGGTCGACATGCTCTATTTCCCGATTATTGACGTGGCGCGAGAAAACGCCTCGTGGCTGCCTGAGTTCTTCTTCGGTCCAGACGGGCATTTCATCTTCTTCCGCCCCATTTTCAACCTCGCCGACGCTGCCATCACGATAGGCGTGTTCTACATGCTGATCTTCCAGTGGAAGTGGTTGAAGACACTGAAATAAGACCCTGAAAAGTTTGTAAAGCGTTTTTCTTACTTTTCTTATTATCAATATTTTAAGAAAATTTTTCCGCCGAAAAGTTTGTAATGGGCTTCCATAATGCACCATGAATGGAAAAATGCGTTATTTTTGCAGCAAACATTCAAGTGAAACTAAATAAAAAAGACATGAAAAACTTCAAACCATTGCGCATCGTGTTGGGACTGCTTCTGATAGCCTCCTTCACCTCCTGCCAAAAAGACAAAACCGGAACATACACTCCGAAAAAGAAAATCCAACAGATTTACTACTCGTGGAGAAACACGGAGAAAGAGCCTTTCCAGCATTGGGAATGGAACGGCGACAAGCTCAGCTCCATCACGCACTATTCGGACTACGACTTCAAGAAAGACGACACGTGGATTGAGAATTTCACCTACGAAAACAACAGAATCACACGTGTCGACAACTACACGAACTCCGAGTACATCACCTACGAATACGACGGCGACCACCTGAAATCGGCCACCGTGTTCTACCGCAACGCCATCGCCTGCACCTGGGCCATAAGCTACGACGACAACAAAATCAGCAAGATGACTGGCACTTTCTACGACACCTATAAAAAAGAAGGCACCCAATTGCGACTCAATCCCCTGTCGCACCTGCTGCCTCCAAACGTCTGCGAAAGCATTGCCCAATGCGAACAACGGATGGCCGACCAACGCCACACGGAAGAAACCTACACCATCGCCCTGCTGCTGACGTGGAATGGCGACAACATCAGCAAGATCGTCTTTACGGGCGACGGCGATTATTTGGAATTCTTGCTGCAATACGACGACAAGAACTGCCCTCTGTACGGACTTATGGGCGGAATTGAAGACTATTTGGTCAACTTCACCTACGGACACCCCACTTTCAGCAAGAACAACGTGACTTCCATCATTATGAAGGACGACGATGACGCCGACACCATCTGCTTCGCCTACCAATACGACCGCGACAAATATCCCGTCTTACAGACTTTGTACGAAGCCTACGACCCCGACGACAAACAAGTGTTTTACTTTGAATATTAAAAAACTAACGATATGAAAACGACGAAAACCTTAACCTTTATAGCAGCGGCCATGCTATTGGCCTTGGCCTCTTGCAAACCCGTTGACGACCCACAACAGGTGACCAAAAATGTGGTGGTCACCACCGCCGACCCCACCTTCATCACGAGTGGCACCGCCACACTCGGTGCAGAAGTGACCGCCGATGATGCCGGACTGCTGCTTGAACTCGGCGTATGCTGGAGCAAAACAGGAACCCCCACCATCGACGACCAATGCGCAAAGACCTACAGATGTTCGCAGCCCTACCAATGCTTCATCGCCAACCTTGAGCCTAACACGCAGTATCATGTGCGTGGCTTCGCCAAATACGGCACCGAATACTGCTACGGCGACGAGAAGACCTTCACCACCTTGAGCCCCGACGCGCCATCGGCCTCGCCTGTCACCACCTTGGAGGCCACGGAAATCACCTACGAAAGCTTTTGTGCCGCCTACTCCATTGTGCCTTTCGGCATGACCAACTATACTGCTGGCCTGATCTACAGCACCAGCCCAGACCTCACTTTAGAGAACTGCGAAGGCATAAAAACCGGTTACTACGACAGCGAAACCAACTCATACTTAGTGTGTTGCTACGACTTGACCCCCAACACAAAGTATTATTACCGCGCTTTTGTGGAGTATTACACGAACGACCAACCCGCCTATTTCTATGGCGAAGTCCTCAGCCTCACCACGCCCGAGATGCCTTTCGTGCTCAACCTTTTCACGAACGACCCACAATACTATTGGGGGAATTATTATGTCATCGCCCACGGTGAAATCGAATGCACCATGCCCGACGTGGTGAATCAGGTCGGTTTTTGCTACAGCAAGGACAACGAATATCCGCAATTTGAGTCGGACTTCCACACCACCGCCGCCACACCCACAGGCGACTGGCACTGGTATGAGTTCAGCAGCTACATCAACGACCTGTCGGCCCACACCAAATACTACATCCGCAGCTACGCCCGCTATAAGACCGACAGCATCAAGTATGGCAACGTGGTGTCCGTCGACATCAACTGATTTTGAACGATGAAAGGCGAAAAGACATTTATTGTTGGCATCGCCTTGGGCATTGCACTTTGCAGCCTCGTATGGCTACCCAATCTTTACGACAAGTTCTTGATTGCCAGATTTATTGCCACTGCAATAGGTCTGGCAATCCTGTTCCTTTTCGACCTCATTGGCAAGAAATGCTGGAAGGTTCCCAACACCCCTGTGTTTTACATTTACTTGGTTTTCATCCTTCTCTGCGGCTGTTCCATACTTTGGGCCACCAACACCGCTGAAGCCGTTTTCGCTTTCTCCACCCAATTGCTTACTCCGCTCCTTGTCATCGTCTTTTACAGCCTTTTGTCGACCAACAAACAACTTACCCAAAAGACATTATGGATCAGTGCAGCCATCATTCTGGCCGTATATCTGTTCTTTACCATTGTCCAACTTGATCTCGTCGAGAGTTTCAGCTTCGACCAGCTTTACCGCGTGAGCGGCATCAGCGGGCACAAGAACCTTTTAGCCATCATATTGTTTATCCTTTCTGGCTTCCTGCTTACATCATTTTCCGTTTTCGAAAACAAGCTTCTTAGGTGGCTCACAGTCGTCGTGTTTGTCGCCAATGTCGCCCTCGTCGTCCTGCTGAAATCGCGGGCGGTGATGCTAAGTATGATTGCTGCCGTTGTTTGCTTCACGGTTTTGCTATTGACGCGTTCCCGTCATTGCGAGGAGGAACGACGAAGCAATCCAGAAAAAAGATGTTCTGGATTGCTTCGCTTTGCTCGCAATGACGCAAAGCGTGTCAAAAAAGGATTACGATTCACCGTTGTTGCCTCCATAATGATTGTCTACGCCTTCCTCACCATCGGGCTGCGATGGTTTGCCGACCGCTCCGTGCCGCACACCTCGGAAAAGAGCGAAATTGAACACGACGTGCTGAGTACCTCATCGTTGGCCGAACGCTGCCTTTTGTGGGACAAGACCTACCGCATTGCCGACAAACACCCTGTGGCGGGTTGCGGCATCGGCAACTGGCAAATCGATTTTCCTGAAACCGGCCTCAAAGGTCTCTACCGCGCTGACGTGTGGAACATCAACTTCACCAAGCCCCACAACGAATATCTCGGCTTGTTGACCGAAACCGGCTACCTCGGACTGCTTCTCTACGTTGCTTTCCTTGTCTCCTTGGTCGTTCTTTCGTTCTTTGCCCTCTGCAAAACGCAAGGCAGGAAAGACTTCCTTTATGGCGCCATCGTCTTGAGCCTCTTTGTCGGAAGCAGCGTCAACGCCCTCTTCGACTTCCCCAACAGCCGCATCGAGCACATCATTTGGAATGGAATCCTTATGGCATATCTGTTCCAACTCATCGCCAACGGCAAGCAGAAAACGCTTGGCAAAGGCTGGAACATTGTGTTTCTTGCCGTTGCAGTCATACTCATCACCGTTGGCGGGTTCCGTTTGAGCGGTGACCGCAACACCTTCAAGATGCAGCAAGCCTTGAAATCCAACGACTGGAAAGCCGTGGAACGCCATGGAAACCAAGCCCTTTCGGTCTTCTACAGCATTGATCCTGTGGGGCTGCCCGTGCATTGGTATATAGGCAAAGCGCAAAAACAGACTGGGAATCCGCAGGCTATCGAGAGTTTCCGCAAAGCCTATCGTTATGCGTCTTATTGCAAGGAAAATCTCAACGACCTTGGTTTGGTTGAATACCATGCCGCACACAACCTTGAAAAAGCCGAGTTTTACCTCAAGGAAGCCATCCGCGTCAGTCCCAACTATGTGTATCCTTATCTCAATCTGGCCTACATTTACCTAAGCGAGGGCGAACCACAAAAGGCCGAGGCAGTGGCTGATGCCATCTATTTCGACGAGCACAAGCGCGACGTGATGAAAGCCGATGCCGTGTTTTTCGAGCCTTTCAATGCTGAGACCGTCCGCCAAAAAATTGATGCGGATTATGATGCCGTCATTCAGTTGCGCAAGACCATTAATGACAAAATACACAAATGAAAAATCCCGCCACGAATGACGGGATTTTCTTTTTCACACTGTAGAGACGTTGCGTGCAACGTCTTTACAATCAGGCCTGTTTGCGGGCCTCCATCAGCAGATCCAGCATCTTGATGGCCGAGTCGCTGATGACAGTGCCTGGGCCGAAGATGGCCACAGCGCCGTGGTCGTAGAGGAACTGGTAGTCCTGCGCGGGAATCACGCCACCCACGGTGACCATGATGTCGGGGCGACCGAGCTTCTCAAGCTCTTCGATCACCTGCGGCACAAGGGTCTTGTGACCAGCGGCCAACGAACTCACGCCCAAGATGTGGACATCGTTCTCGACGGCTTGCTTGGCAGCCTCGGCGGGCGTCTGGAACAAGGGTCCCATGTCGACGTCGAAACCGATGTCGGCATAACCGGTGGCCACCACCTTGGCGCCACGGTCGTGACCGTCCTGACCCATCTTGGCAATCATGATACGCGGACGACGGCCTTCCAGCTTGGCAAACTCGTCGGCCTTGCGGCAGGCTTCCTCAAATCTTGCATCGTTTTTCGTTTCCATAGAATACACTCCTGAGATTGAACGGATGACAGCTTTGTAACGGCCAGCGACCTTCTCGCAAGCCATGGAGATTTCGCCCAAGGTGGCGCGGCACTTGGCAGCCTCGATGGCCAGGGCCAGCAGGTTGCCTTCGTGGGTCTCGGCACACTTGGTGATGGCGTCGAGGCAACGTTGCACGTCGGCCTCATTGCGGTTGGCGCGAAGCTCCTTCAAGCGCTTGATTTGCGACTCACGCACAGCGGTGTTGTCGACTTCCAAAGTCTCAATAGGATCCTCATGGTCGAGGCGGTACTTGTTGATACCGACGATGGTCTCGCGACCCGAGTCGATCTTGGCCTGCTTGCGGGCAGCGGCCTCTTCGATACGCATCTTGGGCAGACCCGTCTCGATGGCCTTGGCCATGCCACCCATGGCTTCCACCTCTTGGATGTGGTCCCAAGCGCGGTGGGCAATCTCGTTGGTAAGGCTCTCCACATAGTAGGAACCAGCCCACGGGTCGACCACACGGCAGATGTTGGTCTCTTCCTGGATATAGATCTGGGTGTTACGGGCGATACGGGCACTGAAGTCGGTCGGCAGGGCGATGGCTTCGTCGAGGGCGTTGGTGTGCAGCGACTGGGTGTGACCCAAAGCGGCACCCATAGCCTCGATGCAGGTACGGGCCACGTTGTTGAACGGGTCTTGCTCGGTGAGCGACCAGCCCGAGGTCTGCGTGTGCGTACGCAGAGCCAATGACTTGGGATTCTTCGGGTTGAAGGTGCGTACAATCTTAGCCCACAGCATACGCGCGGCGCGCATCTTGGCAATCTCCATGAAGTGGTTCATGCCCGAGCACCAGAAGAACGACAGACGCGGCGCAAAAGCGTCGATGTCCAAGCCTGCCTTGACACCCGTGCGGAGGTAGTCCCAACCGTCGGCCAAGGTGTAGGCCATCTCGATGTCGGAGGTGGCACCGGCTTCCTGCATGTGGTAGCCCGAGATGGAAATCGAGTTGAACTTCGGCATGTTCTGCGAGGTGAACTCGAAGATGTCAGCGATGATGCGCATCGAGAACTCAGGCGGATAGATATAGGTGTTACGCACCATGAACTCCTTCAGGATGTCGTTCTGGATGGTGCCTTGCAACTCTTCGTATTTGGCACCTTGCTCCAAGGCGGCGACGATGTAGAAGGCCAGAATCGGCAACACGGCACCGTTCATCGTCATGGAGACGGACATTTTGTTCAGCGGGATCTGGTCGAACAGGACCTTCATGTCCTCGACGGAGCAGATGCTCACGCCAGCCTTACCCACGTCGCCCATGACGCGTTCATGGTCGGCGTCGTAGCCACGGTGGGTGGCCAAGTCGAAGGCCACGGACAGACCCTTCTGGCCAGCCGCGATGTTACGACGATAGAAGGCATTCGATTCCTCAGCGGTGGAGAAACCGGCATATTGACGGATGGTCCAAGGACGCATCACATACATTGTGGAGTAAGGTCCACGGAGGAAGGGGGCGATGCCAGCGGCATAGTTGAGGTGCTCCATGCCTTCGAGGTCTTTCTCGGTGTAGGCAGGCTTCACCATGATGTGCTCGTGGGTCTCCCACAGCTCGCCGTTCGGCAGGATGATGCCGTCGTGCTTAGGTATAGCGTTGATGTTGATGTCTTTATAGTTGGGTTTCATTTTCTATTCTCCTTTCATCATTTTGTTATACCTAATTGCTTTTGGAACTCCGTTAAGGTCTCTAAGACGTTGCTCTTGACGTGGATGAAATGCTTCAGTCCGGCCTCTTTGAGGATGTCGGCGGTGCCTTCGGGATTACCAGCCAGCACCACGATGGTGTCGTTCTTCAGCTCCTCATAGATCTTGAGGGCGTTGCCTTCGCCGTACTCTTCGTCGGACGAGCAGATGACCAGAATCTCGGGCTTCACCTCGCGGGCGGCGGCGATGCCTTCGTCCAAGGTCTTGAAGCCTGGATTGTCGACCACTTGGAAGCCGGCGCAGGCAAAGAAGTTGGAGGCAAAGTTGGCGCGAGCCTTACGCATGGCGAGGTTGCCGTAGGTGAACATCCAAGCGACGGGGCGCTTGTGGTCTTGGGCATACACGTCGGTGGCATAGCGCAGCTTCTCGAACTGCTGGGCAGCACGGAAGGTGACGATGGTCTCCACCTCAGCCTTCTCGTCGCGACGGTTGTCGGCCTCGAAGACCCAAGCCTCGGGCGCGAACTTCATGCTTTCCGTGAAGTTCGGGAACTGGTTGGTGCCGAGGATGGTCTCGCGACGTGTGGCTACGTTGCTGAACTTCTTGGCAGCGCTTTCCTTGATGAGGCCTTGGATCATGCCCTTGCGGACGGCTTCGAGATAGCCGCCTTCGTCTTGGATCTTGTTGAACAGCTCCCAAGCGGCAGCGGCCAGGCTCTCGGTGAGGTTCTCGATGTAGTAGGAACCTGCGGCGGGGTCGGCCACCTTGTCGAAATGGGCCTCTTCCTTGAGGATGAGTTGCTGGTTGCGGGCGATGCGGTCGGCAAAGTCGGTGGGCAGCTCAAACGGCACGTCGAACGGCATGACGGTGAACGAATCGACACCGCCTAAGACAGCTGACATCGTGCCCGTCGTAGTGCGCAACATGTTGACATACGCATCGTAAAGGCTCATGCCGATTTCAGCGTTGCAGGCGTGGATGTGCATCTTGGCATTCTCTTCCTTGCCACCGTAAGCCTTCACGATGTTGGCCCACAACAGGCGGTAGGCACGCATCTTGGCCAATTCCATGAAGTAGTTCTGCCCCACGGCGAGGTTGAAGCGCATCTTGGGTGCGATCTCGTCGATGGTGAGGCCTTTCTCGGTCAGTTTGTCGAGATATTCGGCACCCACGGCAAGCGTGAAGGCCATCTCTTGCACGATGGTCGAGCCGGCGTTGGTGAACACATGGCCATTGACACCGATGGTGTGGAAGTCAGGCATGTCGGCCTTCACCATGATGTAGGCCAACTCCATGTCGGTCGATTCACTCACATACCACACGCCGCGACGCAGGTAACGCGTCAGCGGGTCGTAGTTCAGCGAACCTTTAATGTCCGGAATCTTTGAGAGCATCTCCAGCAACGGCAGGTGATACTTGTTGTTGAAGAAGTTGATTTCCACGGCCTTTTGGTCGATGCCGTTGAGCAAAGTCGAGATCTCGACCGTGTCGTAGGCCTTGTCCATCTCCAATTTGAAACCGATGCTGTTGGCCCCACGGCTGATGGCGTTGAGGGCAATCTTGTTGGCTTCGTTCACATCTTTCACGGTGATGTCCTGACGGATAAGCCAGTTGTTACCTTCTGGCTTGTTGCCACGGACGTAGGGGAACTCGTCGGGCTGCTGACCCGTCCACGGGATGTCGGCCAGGTTCTCGGCACGGTAGTAAGGCCTCACGTTGAAGCCTTCTTGGGTGCGCCAAACCAGCTTTTTGTTGTAATCTGCCCCTTTAAGGTCCTTCTCGATGACGGCTTCCCATTCTTCAGTCGTCACGGGAGGAAATTCCTCAAAGAGTCTCTTTTTTTCTTCCATTTGCTGTTTATTTAATTGATATTCTTGTGTTTGATTTATTGCCTTTTGAACCGGCCCTTCGACAAGCTCAGGGACCTAGTAACTTCTTCAATGCGCGGGGCGCTCGCGCCGACCAGTAGTCGGTGTTGCGCAGCGAGTGGAGGTCGGAGCCGGCCAGGTCGTAGTAGCCCTTCTTGAGGAGCCATAGCGAATTCTCCTTGGCCTGGCTGCCATAGCCACCAGCCAGCGACGAGAGGTTGAGCTGGAACCGTATCCCTTCCGCTTTCAAGGCCGCATAGCGCGACTTTTCCATATACACATAACGTTCGGGATGGGCCAGCACGGGATAGAACCCCTTCTGTTTGACGCGACGCAGGATGCCGTCCAAGTCCATGGGAGGGGTGAAGTACGACGTCTCCACCAACAACTGTTGGCCGTCGCCACCCAAGGGCAACAGGTCGCCTTGTTCGAGACGTTCGTCGAAGAGGGCGTCCATCATATACTCTGCTGCGAGGTGCAGCTTGATGGGACCCTGGTAGGCCTCGCAAAGTTCGGCAAAACGGGTTTGCAAGGTCGCTGTCGTGTTGGGAATGTCTTCCATGATGTGAGGGGTACACCACACTTCTGCAATGCCAAGCTGCTCGTAACGTTCCAGCACCTTCAGCGACGTTTCCATCTTTTTCACTCCATCGTCCACACCAGGAAGGATATGTGAATGATGATCAGTGAAATTGGTGAGGAGAGAAGATATCTTTGGAAATAACATAAGCATCTCTTACAAATTATTCTTCATCCTCATGGTAGTATGAAGCTCCCTTCTTGTTGTGGCCATAATAACCACTATGGTAACCATACTTGCCTCCATATCTATAACCATAACGGTAACCGTAGCGATAGCCATATCGTGAGCCGTAACCATAACGACCGTCATTGCCAGTGCTGCCATTGAGTACCAAACTCATGTTCTTAAACCTCTGTTGGGTATAGATGTTCTCCAGCTCAGGAACCAAGCTGCGTTCCATCAGGCCTTCACGCACCACGAAGATGGTACGGTCAACATATTTGTTGACAATCTGAGGATCGGCCACAATATCAATAGGCGGACAGTCAATCAGCACATAATCATACTTCTTACCAAAACCTGCAATCAGATCCCCAAAGAAATCGTTTTCAAGCAACTCGGTTGGATTGGGCGGGATGGTACCCACAGGCAAATAATCCAAGGTGGGGTAATCATTACTATGAAGGATAAGTTGGTTAATATCCTCTTCTTGATGTGCCAAATAGTTGGCAATACCTTTCTTCGGCGAAAAGATATAAGCCGACAACGAAGCGTGACGCAAGTCACCATCGATGACCAACACCTTTTTCTTCTTGATAGCCAAGGCAATGGCGGAGTTGATAGTGATAAAGGACTTACCCGAACCTGGGTTGAAAGAGGTGAACATAAAGATATTGGAGTCTTTGTCCTTGCTCATAAACTCCAAATTGGTTCTGAACACACGGAATGCCTCGTTAATCACATTGCGGCTGCCTTCCTTCACCACCACACCGCCAGCAAATCCTTCTTTGATTTCTTGGTCTTGCTGCTCGGCACGTTTCTTCTTAGCTTCTTTTTTCTTCTTCTTTTGGTCGGCTTTGCTATAGGCCAACGGGATTTCACCCACCAACGGAATGGAAAGTTTCTCCAAATCCTTGCGGCCACGAATGGTTGTATTGAATTGCTCCTTTATAAATAAGATTATACCTGGAATAGCCAATCCGATAATAATGGCTATCAACTTAATCATTGACGGTTTCGGTTTGGTTGGCAAAGCCGAGCCATTAGGCTGTTCGATGACACGTGAGTTGTAGGCTGTGAAAGCTTGCGACAGTTGGTTTTCCTCGCGTTTCTGAAGCAAGAAGAGGTACAACGACTCCTTCACTTTCTGTTGACGCTCAACCGAAAGCAGGTATTTGGCCTGACCAGGGCTATCGGCAAGGCGTTTGTTAATCTTACGCTCTGTCCCTTGAAGACTGGCCAATTGGTTGTTGAGCGTCACCAGCATATTGTCGATGCTGGAAATGATGGCCTGACGCATTGACGAGAGATTTTCATCCAAGTCGAGCACCAAGGGGTTCTCCTCACTACTGTTAGCCACCAAGCTGTTGCGACGCAGCATCATCGAGTTATAGGTACTGATTTGGCTTTCAATGTTGGGGCTGTTGACCCCAGTATTTGCTGGCAAAAGCTGATCCTTCGCCAGATCACTGACCAAAATATTTCGGATATAGCGGGTAATGGAAATCTGGTTATTGAGTTCAATAATGCGATTGGAAGTTGACGTATTTTGGTTCAAATAGATATTTGAAACCGCATTGACATCAGGAAGCAGGTTTTCGCTCTTGTAGGTCGAAATATCGCTATCCACATCACCCAATTCCTGTTCGATGAGTTGCAAACGGTCGTCGATGAAGAGCGAAGTGCTCACCATGATTTGGTTCTTGTCTTTCAACCAGTTGCTGTTGTAAACTGCGATGAGCATGTTGATGAAGTCGTCCGCCCTTCTCTGGGAGATATCATTCATGACTAAATTAATAACATCAGATTGTTTATCAGATCGAGACACGAGCAGTTTTTCTTTATATCTACGCGCTGTACTTTCAAGGCCAGAGTGTTGCACATGGATCAGATCATAGTTTTCAATCTTTTCATAATAATCGGTCGGACGCACACACATAGGCCCTATCGGTGTAGTGACCGTATCACCCAGCTTGGCAACAATCTCGCCGGTTTTTTCTATTCCACCGAGAACAAAGTTGGTAATCCTTAACTCTTTATTAGCGGTATGATGCAAGTCAAACGACGCGTCTGTATTCTCCAAACCGCCAAGCAAATCCACCGTCACAGGCAAAGTTTGGTCATACAGCAAATGTTTATGGAAGCGGCCATCCACCGTATAATTCATATCCAAATGCAAGCGTTGCACCACTTCGCGGATGTTATCGATAGTATAGATGGTCTGCAGTTCATTGGTAATATTGACGCTAGTACCAAAAATTCCCATATCCTGGAAACCGCTGGCATCAAACGCCGACTTGCCCTTTTCTTCCGACTTCACCAACAATTTGGCCGACCGGGTATAGACGGGAACGGCTTTTTTCAGATAATAGGTTGCAAAACCAAATGCCAGCACGGCAGAAATCAAGAACCAATACCAATGTGACAAGAAAAGATAAAAGATAGCCTTCAAGTCAATAGTTTGTCCATTTTGCGATTCAGCCTGATTTGCCGAATTTGTCGTATTCTCTTGCATGGTTTATTGATTTAATAATGTGATAGTTCTATAAAATGAATGATTATTTTGACCTTGTCATCAAAACCGAAACCGTTGTGGCCACTGATGCGAGCAGTGAAACAACGGAAATCCAGAATGAGGCTGACTGCACAGTGTTGGCGTTAACCGTTGACTCGTTGGCCCGCTTGCGGTTGGGTTCAACGTAGATATAGTCGTTCTGATGAATATAATATGCGGGAGAGTTTTTCACACTATCAAATGATCGCATGTCAACAATATGGGCTATCAGTTTGCCCGAATCATCTGGACGCAACACCAAGACATTGTCGCGCCTACCATTGATATTCATATCACCCGCCATCGAAAGGGCATCCAAAAGGGTGATATGATCACGGGTAATCTTATAGGAGCCTGGGGCTTTCACTTCACCCATGACCGCAAATTGAAGGTTGACAAACTCAACGGTCACCACAGGGTCGTTGACCAAGTTGCGATTAATCAATTCCGACTTGATATGAACTGAAAGTTCGTCACGTGTCTTTCCCGCAGCTTGCACTGCACCCAGCACAGGGAAGTCGATGGTACCGTCAGCTTTGATGATATAGCCTGACGTACCTTGATTAGTGTTACCAACAATTTCAGATGTTGGCCCTAAAATACGAGCCGTATAAGGCAGGTTAAAAAGAGCGGTCAATTCGGGCACCTTGCTGTTGACGATGATGGAAATCTTATCCTCGGGGCGCAGACGAATTTCAGGAGCGGGTTGTTCGTTCGAAGATGAGGCCAATTCATACTCTTGTATGTCTTGGAAATAGGTGATTCTCTTGGAAACATCACACGATGCCATTAGAAGTATCATGGAGAAGAGAAAAATACGGTTAATGTTTTTCATAATAAATCTCTTAATTTCAGATGGTTATTTTTTCAATTACAAGTGTAGTTCTTATTTTATAGTATGATTAGAAACTGCAAATGTAATGCTTTTTTTGAACCAAAAAACTGAATCGAAGAAATTTTCCCTATTATTGCCCCAATCAAAAAGATTCATACAATGAAAAGACTCTACCTCTTCACTATTTTGAGCCTCGTGCTTTGCTTCGGCTGCACGAAAAAAGAAACCGACCCTGAAGTCATCGCCATGCGCGGATTGGTCAACCGCGTGGTGCCTGAGTATTCGCAAAACATCGACCGTTGGGGCGGACCGCTACCTATGTCGTGGCTCGAAAACCAGAAGGCATTGCAAAAGCAAATCGTGGCCCGCGAACGCGAACTGAACATGAAACCCGTTTTGCCCGGTTTCGCAGGCCATGTGCCACCTTGCATCACGAGGCTTTATCCCGATGCGCCTTTGGCTTCATTGGGCGACTGGGCAGGCTTCGACAGCATCTGCTGGTGCAAGTTCCTCGATCCGCTTGACCCGCTTTACACCGAAATCCAAAAGAAATTCATCGCCAAGCAGACCGAGTTTTATGGCACCGACCATATCTATGGCATCGACATCTTCAACGAACTCATCCCGCCGAGCTGGGAGCCTGAATACCTTGCTCGCGTGAGCCGTCAGGTCTATGAAAATGCTGCTTTTTCGCCCCGCGTCACCCAAAATAGGTGACGCAAACCCTATAACCATCAGATTTTTAATAAATTAAAAATCCAAGGTGTGAAAACTGTCAAAGTCAGGAAATAAAGCGATAGTGCGGGAATAAAATCGCTTGAAAGGCGAAAAAACGAAAAACGGACCCCGACCGAAGTGGGATCCGTTGTTTTTGTGGAAGCAAATGCAGAGCATTTGTTCAGATTTGTTTCCTCAGACCATCGCCGCCTTGATGCAATCCACGATGTATTTCACGTCATCATCGCTCACATAAGGCCCGCTCGGCAGGCACATGCCCACCTTGAAAAGGCATTCCGAAACGCCATTGACGTAGGCTGGCGCTTCTTTATAGACAGGCTGCTTGTGCATGGGTTTCCACAAAGGCCGAGCCTCGATGCCTGCCTGGTCGAGGATGACACGCAAGGCTTCCACATTGGCGTTAGGCTCGCAGTCGGTGTGGGCATTGTCCGTGGCATGAACCACCCCTGCAGCACCTCCCACTGCGCCTTGCACAATGGTCTTGTAGGCGTTCTCCTGCCCCTTTATCCTGACTTCGGGGTCGATCGTGATGGTATTCAGCCAGAAGTTGGAGTCGTAACGCTCATCAGGATTGCCGTGGACTTCGATGCCTTTCACGTCCTTGAGCAGTTCCTTGTAAAGCTCGAAGACATGCTTGTGGTGGTTGATATGGTCGTTGACGATGGTCATTTGGCCACGCCCGATACCGGCGCAGATGTTCGACATGCGGTAGTTATAGCCGATGGCCTCATGTTGGTAGTACGGATAGGCCTCGCGGGCTTGGGTGGCAAGGAAAACAGCGTGTTGTTTGGCCTCCAAATCGTTGCAGATCAATGCTCCTCCCCCACTGGTAGTGATGATTTTGTTGCCGTTGAAGGAAAAAGCCCCTAACCTACCGAAACTACCACATTGGCGTCCACAATAACTTGAGCCCATAGCGTTGGCGGCATCCTCAATGATAGGTATGTCATATTGCTTACCTATGGCTTCGAGAGCCTCCCAGTTGGCAGGCATGCCGTAAAGGTCGACCACGATGATGGCCTTGGGCTTGCGTCCCGTTTTAGCGATGCGATCGTTGATGGCCGTCTCCAACAACTCTGGCGACATGTTCCATGTACCCGGCTCACTGTCAACAAAGACGGGGATTGCACCACAATAAACCACAGGATTGGTGGAAGCGCAGAAAGAAAAAGATTGGCACAAGACCTCATCGCCTCGGCTAACGCCAAGTTGTAGCAAAGCAAGATGAATGGCTGCCGTACACGACGACAAAGCCACGACACGTTTGTTCAAGCAAGTCGTTGAGCCAGTAGAAACGCCGTCATTATCGGTCGGCCCTTTGACATGCTCAGGGGTCTTAGCTCCATTCACGAAGTCCTCCAAATCCAGCTCAAACCCATCCACATTAGGGCCGAGTGGCACCACCCAGTTGGTGCGGAAGGCCTCGTTGATGTAGTGCTGTTCAGCCCCACTATCGCTCATCTTGGCAAGGCAGAGATATATGCGATTCTTGTTTTTCATAGTAATTACATTATTATATCTTCAGCCAACATCGGCTCATAGGGACCATCCTTCACTTCCATGATGACCGTGCCGCTTTCCAATGAATGAAGGGTGTGCCATTGTCCTATAGGGACGTTGATGGCATAGCATGGCCCGTTGTGACTCAACTCGATAGTCTCGTCCACCCGACGTCCCAGCTCATCGAAGAGCAGCTCCTCCACCTTGCCTCTGACGACGACGACCGTCTCCGATGACTTCTGGTGACGGTGTATTGGGATAACGCTCCCTGGCTCAATGGCATTCAGCATCCGCTGGCTTTGGTCGGCCTCGCTATTGCGCAGGTCGTAGTTCATGCGCAGCCGAGGAGAGGCCTTGGCCTGCTCGGTCAGGTTGTCTAATAAAGCTTGTGTTATCTTCATTCTAATACTTCCTCAAAACTACTTCAAACGCTTCGGCATAGTTCAACTGGAACTGGCTTCCTCTATACGCTGCCAGCCCAGTGATGTACTCCTCTGAACGTGGATGTGGATAAGGTCGCATCACACCTCGGTACATCCTCAACGCCTCAACCTTCGCACATATTCCTTCCTTTCCCACCTCAACATAACAGTTAGGCTTGAACAAATTCATCGCATTGTTGATGGCCCACTCTGTGCAAGAAGGCACTTCCATATACCAGAACTCCTTCAGCGGCTTCACCACCGGCCTGCGCTGTGCCAATCGAATGGCTTCTTGACAAGCCATCGAGGTCTGCAGATGGTCGTTATTCGTATCTGCGGGATGATGAGTAATCACAATGTCCGGATCACTCTCCAGAATAGCCTTTTCAATATGCTGCACCAACTGAAGATGCGGCACCGTGTTCATCTCAATATTCGGGAACTTTCCTTCATACTCCTTATTCACCCCAAGGAAAGCCAATGCCGCATGCGTATCATCATCCAGATCCTTGTCCTCAGGCCGGAAAGCCCGTGCCTTCGCCTCCGCACTCATGATGCACACATCAACAGTATCCCCATTACGAGTCCACTTATATATGGAAGCCCCAGCTCCCAGCACCTCATCATCAGGGTGCGCAACAACCAATAGATACTTCATATTTCTCTAATTCTCAAATTCTTGATAATTTACATGAAACTTGGAACCTGAATCTTGGAACATCATTCCGCTGTGCGGAACGGCCACAAGGCCTTGAACACCAAGTACGTCTTGTTGCTCTTGCCGAACACAAGCTTGATTACATAGTACCCACAAACCACCATCCAGCGGGGGATGCACAGCACATGCTTGGCTCGTCCAGCGGCTTTCTCGTTCGCTATCAGGTCATTGATATCCAGCAGTTGCGGGTCTTTTATCACATGGATGGTATTGTCTACCTCCTTGTCCACCCACTCCACCATAGCAGCTACGGCACCGGTGACATTCAGCACTTCGAACTGACCGCCCTTGCCAATCTTATAGGCCCAGTTGGGGTATTTCAGGTAATACCGCTTCTCTATGTCACGCTTCACATCGGGCGTATAGACGGGTGAGAAACGATAGATATCCCACACCTTGCAAATCTCTTTCAGCCGTCCCTCCGCCATAGCCTTGCTCTTCCCGTAGTTGGAAATGGGATTCAGCTCCGTGTCGGGTGTGATACCCCCCTTCACCATGCCGATGGCATCCACGGTGCTGATGAATAGAATGGGGACATCGTTCTTGGCACAAGCCTCAAACACATTCTCCGCACATTCCACATTAATCTTCCTGTACGTTTCCCACGTAAGGTTCTTCATACCAGTGGTATGAGCCAGTGCAGCAAGGTGAATGCAGCGGTCAATCTTATTCTCGGCAAACACCCGCATCACATCCTCCTTCGATGCCAAGTCCAGCACGACAGAAGTTAAACCTGCATATTCAACTTTAGGTTTCACACGGTCAACACCAATTACCGTATGTCCTTTGTCGATAAGTCCTTTTACCACATAGCTGCCTATCATTCCGGCAGATCCTGTAACGAGTATATTCATAGGAATCTTTATTTATTGTTTCATAGTTTTCTTGGCTTCTTCAACAAGTTCGTTGAGAATCCAGGAACATTCCTTCCCGCACAGCGAATACGCAATGCAAATCACCGTATAGACAATCATTTTCAAGTCATACCCGATGCTGGCTTTCTTCACGTACACATACTCCAGTTCCCTGCGTGTAGGATACACCTTCTCCATGTACTCCGCCTCGTCTGTGAACTGGTCGCCATAGATGTAGTCATACAGCGCAGCCGGGCCGCTCAGTCCCACGGGAACCTTCGCTGCCTCGTTCCACTTGCCGTAGCGGAACATATCAAACTGATCCTCCGCCACAGGGCGGGGGCCGACAATGCTCATCGTTCCGTTCAGGATGTTGATGAGTTGCGGCAGCTCGTCAATCTTCGCCTTGCGGATGAAATGCCCGAACTGGAAGATCCTGTCCTCGTCAGGCCGCAACGAAGCCTCAGAGCCCTTCTTGGGAGCTCTGAGAACCTTCATTGACCTGAACTTATACATCTTGAACGGCTTGTTCCCCTTTCCTATGCGGTTCGCCTTATAGAATACTGGTCCCCAGTCGCTAATCAAGATTCCAACCGCCGTCAGTAGGAACACCGGGGACAACACGATAAGCGCCAACAGCGCACAGAAAAAGTCAAAACACCGTTTGATTGCTTTATACATAGTATTTGAACTCCTGAACTTTTAAGCATCTTGAACTCTTTCTGGAATAGCCCTAATCACTCTGGCCGGCCTCCCTGCTGCAACCGTCCATGCTGGAATATCTTTTGTAACCAGCGATCCAGCCCCCACAATTGCCCCTTCACCTACCGTCACACCCGGCATCACGAAACTATCCATGCCTACCAGGCAACCTTTCTTTAGGACAATTGGCTTCACCACATAGCCAAGTTTCATATAGTCGTCACCCACGCAATAGTCAGAGAAGTCTCGTTGATGGCACAACAGCCGCGTACCACTTGCCACCGAAACACTGTCTTCCAGCGTAATCATATCTGCATGGCCCTGGTCAATGCGCACATGGTCACCGATAAAGCATCCCTTCCCCACATGGCATCCCATCTTGCGCATCAGTCTCGGACGCAGTTTCCTCGGGGCAAACGGCTCCAGGATAGCCCAGTCCATCATATTCTGGCGACGCTTCTGGTGAATGTTATGGAAAAACTGCCAAATCACCCTCCACAGGCCGACATCGCCATACTCCTCCTCGGAGTAGTTGAAACCCAAAGCCCTCAAGAGCTTAAAGGTCGTGCTGAGTTTTTTTTCTTGACTCATAGTGAACAACATTAATTCTTCGCACCGATAATCCTTTCCAGATTGTCAATGCACTTATCCATTCTGTAATATTTGTTATAGTAATCTCTACCGTTTTCGCCCATCTGGCGGAAGCCCTCCTTGTCGGTCAGCACCTTCTCCTTGATCACGGAGATCAAGGCTGCCGAATCACCTGCAGGGACAGCATATCCACACCGGCTCTCGTTGATGATGTCGGCACCGCCGCAACCTATCATGGCCAGCACCGGTCGGCCAGCCGACATATACGACTGCAGCCGTGCCGGCACCACCGCCTCCAAGTGAGGGAATCCCGCCCGGAGCGTCACCAGCATGGCATCCGCCTGCTTGAAGAATGCAGGCATGGCTTTGAAGGGGTACTGCCCCAGGCAGACAGCCCTATCCTGCAGGCCGTTTTCTTTAATGAAATCCTCCAGCCATTCCTTACGCGAGCCGCCACCCACGAAGACCCATTTCACATCAGGCACATCCTTCAGCCCCAGCATCACCTCCGTCACGGCTTCCAGATTCTGCGACTTCCCAAGGTTCCCCGCGATCATAATCTTGAATCCGTCTGGCAACTGAGGGATCTCGTATGAGTCATCCATTTGCAGGATGTCGTCGCTCCAGTTGGGGAAATAAATTATCTTGTCACCGAAATCACCCTTGGCGGCAATAGGCTCACGGAAGCGCTCACTGGTAATCAGTATCTTGTCCGTGCGCTTATAGATGCCCTTAACTAGCTTGTCCACGAAGTTCAGCACCTTCTCGTTCTTCACTCCTCCACCCGACTTCATGGCATCCGGCCACAAGTCCATAATCCAGTAGTAGAACAGAGTCTTGCGGAGCTTCCTCAGCAGCAAGGCAGGGTAAGCCTGGAAGATGGGCGACGGCTCATGACCGATGATGCAGTCATATCTCTTCTTCCAAGCAAACTGGAACAGCACACGGAAACAGCCGCTCACCACAAAACTGAAATAGTTGACGGGCAGCCGCCAGCCACCTTTCCCGCGTGGAGTCTGGAATGTGCGATACACATTCACCCCGTTCACCACCTCGTGCCGCTTCTTGAAGATGCCATACCCCTTGAAGTACTTCCCTTCCGGATAGTTTGGGATACCCACCAGCGCATCCACCTGATGCCCACGCTTCACCAGTTCAAAAGCCAGGTCGTTGCTCTTGAACACCTCCGGGTAAAAATATTGTGTTACTAACAGTATTCTCATAAGTCTATATATGCAGTTTTCCCGTCAAGTCCCTTCACGGCCCGTCCGCTGAAATAGAGACGTTCCATTTTCTCAATGCCGTAGTACTGCGGGAATTCGAATGTTCCGAATTGGAAAATGGATGGCAGCCAGTCTTTCTTTGCTTTATATTTCTCTTCCCAATGCAGACCATCCTTTGTCACCCATAGGTGTGCATATTTGTCTTTGTTTACATTCGATGGTTCAACCGTGGTGGATATGAACGCCACCTCACCCACCTGACCACCTTTGATAACGGAGCCTTGTACTTCCTGTAGCGTTGTTATTTCATGAGTATTACGATCAAATTTCTTCAGCACGTTCTGCTCATATTGGGTGTCTGTGCCAAATACAATGAAGTTTTTATAGAAGAGGAGTTGGCAGGTGCGGTATTCTTGACCTCCCTGGAAGACCTCAACGAAGGTCTTGAATTCATCCTCAGTGTAGCCTATGATACATTCATTCTCTCTGTCACCAGTAACCACCCAAATACGATTGGTGTACTTGTCAAAGAATATCCCGTGTATATGATTGATGCTCCCTTCTGGGAAAGTATAAGTAATATGCCAACTCTGTGCGTTGTCATCTGAGCAGTAGATATTTACCGCCTGTTTATCCATATTCTGGAAATATTCCCCAAAGAACAACTTACCGGAGGGCGCAATGCAAATGTTCAGAGGCTTTGAGCCACGAGGCATTGCAAAAACCCTATCGAATCGGTTACTGCCTTGTTTTAGAAGGAAGAACCCTTTCTTTGCAATCGCCAATCGCTCACCGTTAGGCAAATTATATAATCCTGTAATCTCTGCTCTTAGGAAACGCCTGGACAAGGCAAAACGGGAAAGTAAGCCATACTTGCCATCAACAATCTTATAGTTTCCGTTAGTATCGCATAGATTGTAGCCTCTACTTATCAGTTGAGAGCCTTTCTCTACGCTTATAACCTTGCCCTTCATTTTATTTGCCACTATCCAACTTCTTCAAAAATGCATATATATCGGTGATATCATCTGCCCTCTTTTCAAGTTCTTCATCAGACAACTCCCACCATTTTGATTTTAGCAACTGTGCTATTGTATCTTCATCAAAACGGTATTTCAAAACCTTAGCAGGGACTCCTGCCACAACAGCGTAGGGAGGCACATCTTTCGTTACAACAGCTCCAGCTCCTATCACAGCACCGTCACCTATCTTAACACCAGCTTTTATTATCACTCTTTTCCCTACCCATACATCATTTCCGATGACGGTACGTGCTATCCCCTCGAAATTGTGCTTTGAGAAGCGTTTTTTCGGTCCACTATGTTTCACATTCTGGAACACAGGGGAGGTAGATACCCAATCAATAGGATGTTCTGCACCGCCTATGATGACATCATCGGAAATGCTGCAAAACTGACCAATCTCGCAGTTCACAATCTCGTCATCATAACAAGTGTAGGTGTATCGTCCTATCGTGGAATCAACAATGGTCGCCCCAGAATTTATTTTTGTAGTTTTGTGTACATGACTATTGATGACACACTTGCCACGTAGAATCTTTTTGAAAAACTTGCCGTAAAAATAAGACAGTTTCATATAATCATTTTTTATTTGGCAGTAATAAAATCCAGAATCTTCTCATTAAAGTAATTCACTTGTTCACACACCATTTTCAGAAAATCCACGCATCCCATTTCGTATTTTTTGGAATCGAACGAGTTGATGTAATTAACGAGTTGTTCTTTCATGTTCTTGTCACGCTGAACAACAAGACCAAGATGATACTTTGAAACCATCTCTGCTTGAAAACAACCTTCATTTACTATCATTGGTTTACGAAAAACGACAGACAAATAGAACCGATTTGTCATCAAATAATTACTTAACATATTGTTTGGCAAATAAACATTCATCAGGTCACACTTCTTAATAAAAGAATCTTCTTCATCTTTTCGATAATAGCCGTGAAAAAAAACATTATTAATATTGTGTTGTATGCAATAACTTTTTAAAAATGGAGCCGCATCACCATCACCAACAAAATCCATTACAAATTTTCTGTCATTACCAAAAGCCGAGATGACCTCACTATTAGACACCCCATCTCTTAAATTACCAATTGTTAACAGATGTATATTATCAAAAGGTAACAAGGAAGCGTTAACATAAAGTTGCAGCTTATTTTGATCTATATTATGCGAAACCACATACAAATAATCTTTAGGAAGCCAGTGTTTAAAACCCTCTGAAGATATACATGTACAATACGAGTCTCTAATAAGTTTGCTGACAATAGTTTTAATGACTGAAACATTCATAAGTGGCGACCAATCACGTATATCAAACACATATTTATCTTTAAATTTTTGAGTTATAAAGCGATAAGAGAACAATGCCGTTGCAATTGTGAAAACAATTACTCCAAAGTACTTGTCTTTATCCACATTAGACTTAACAAAACTTGCAAAACGTCTGCATTCAAACAATTTCTTCCAAGCTGGAAAATCATCATTAGTGGGATGATTATATACAACATAATTATCTTCAATACTATCTAATTTGTCTCCCTTTCTGTTCCAACAAATGATGTCGTATGGCACTTGTGCCTTTTCAAGCAACCTTAAGTATATAGAAACATGCGGTTGACGATGCGGCATTGAGCCATTTATTATCAATATCTTATTGTTTCTCATCTGCCTGCAATTTATACAATTATTGTTTTATCAGTTCTATGATTCTTTTTGCTTGATTAATATTATTTTTATTCTCCAACACCCATCTCCGCGCCTCGGCACCTTTGGCTTTCAGTTCATCTGTAGAATGATTAAGCACCTTCCTAAGAACTTCAGCATATCCTTCCACTGTTTCACCTCTGTCAAATAGATATACATGCGGATGGTATTCTACTGGCATTCCAGGAAGAATGGTTGTCAAAACAGGCGTTCCGCTCACCATATATTCCATGTTCTTTGAAGGGAAAGAATATTGAGTGAACTCCTCATGCGTAGGGCGTGGGTTTACGAGTAATGTCGCCTTAAGTTCAGCATCAACAACTTCATCATTTGGGCGGATTCCCTTATAAACGATTCTTAAATCTTTTTGTGCGTACGAGGAAATCTCTTCCACAAAAGGGCCGTCACCATAAAGCCATAATTCTGTATTATCAATATCCGCTTGAATAAAGCCTTCAACTAATAACTTTAGTCCGTAACGTTCATGTAAACCACCGGCATAAATCACTATACGTTTTGATTCTTTTTCATTATTTGTTAGCAAAGTCATATGAGCATCAACCAATCCTTCCATTACTATATATGGACGATGTTTAACATTGACTACTTTGTTCATTTGCTCGGTTAAGAAAACATAGTGAGTGAAGTGCCTCAGAAAACTTTTGTTCATTTTAGCGTTAAACCCAACACGTTTAGTTCTCATTCGCTTCTCTGATCTGTCTACCATCAACCCCGGCATGTCGGTCATTATACCGACCCGTCGCAACCCTATCAAACGTGCAGCAGCTACTGCTCCCATACAAGAGCTGATGTTCAACACATCACATATAAGGATTTTACTTTTTTTATTGAACAGTCCCCAAAAGAAAACATAAAAGAAAGATGCTACTATAACCCACAAATGTCTTATGGGTCCGAAATTAGGAGAGCTGAGGTAATGATAATAGACATCATTTTCATCATCATTTGCATGACTCCAAAAATGACCAATAGAGGGCAGGTAGAAAGTAGAAAAAGCTCTCACATGGTTGCCGTTTCTTACTAATCCTTCTGCAATAAGACGATTGAATTTTTGAACAGCATGGCCACTGTAACCTGGAGACTGTAATTGTGATTCCTTCAAAACTGTTCGAGATGTCAGAACTGAAATGTATAATATATTCATATATTATTCGTACCATTAGTGAGTTTGATCAAACACAATTATTATGATATTACATCCACCCTCCTGCCGAGAATATCGTGTGATATTCAAAGAAGCTCCTCATCCATAGTTGTGAGAAGAAGAATTGTGGAATCTGTCGTATAAGTATGGCAATTTGTGCAAAAAAAACTAAATATAAAAAAGGTTGTTTGGCGCTCTTTTCAAAAAGCCACACCCAACAAAGAGGTGCTAAAAAAGAAAAATATAACGCCAGACGGCTCGCCAACGGAGCGATAGCGGCAAGTGGAGCGAAGAAGTAAGATAGTAAAAGAAGGAATACTATCGGCTGTTGCTTCTTTCTATCAAAACGCGGAAGGAGTATAAGGAAAACAACAAAAACCAAATATTGAAATATTACACCCAAACCGGAAGACAACAAACCTGTCTTTTCCTCTCCCAAATAAATCATATACTCAGAAAGATTCTCACTCTCTTCAATAGTTTGAGTCATAAATGGCTCTATTAAGTTAACTCCAAATGTATCCCAAAGCACAAAAACGACCCCGACGAGTATCACTAGTGTAATATTCAACTTTGGTTTATTAATCCTAATGTAAAATATTGGAAGCGAAGCTAATAGAACAATGCTGCTACGGTGAATAACTATACTGACCATAATGATAAATATGGACCACAATAAGTAACCTTTTCGTTTCTTTTCAATCATCAAGTCTACGACAATGAGATACAAGCATATACATAGATATTGCCTCATCATTGATGCATTGATGCAGAAAGACATGACGTTAAAATACCACAGCATTATTGCCATCCAATAATGATTTTTGGAAACGTACTTTTGGATTATTCTATACACAATATAGTTCTCAAAAAGGGTCAAAGCGATAACCATCCCAAAAAAACCCAGTCGAGAGTAATAAAAAAGTCTATTAATTAAGACCCAGCCCCATTCTTGATGCCGGTACAAGTCTCCATTCCTTTCGAGATCAAAGAGTCCAAAAGTCGCTCTGCTAAACTCTATGTACTGTTCAAAATAAGAAGTATAGTCACTTCCCCATTCATATCTAATGGCAAGGAACGTTGTTATAAATAAAAACGACCACTTAAGCCCCTTATTCTTATCATGAGCGAAAAAGCTTATAAGAACAGATACTAATCCTATTAACAAATATATATACATAGGGAAAACTCTTAATTATTGTTAAGCACAATCTTTTTATTACTTGCTTTTTCTATTCTTCTTTATTAAACCCAGAGTCACACTCAGAATACGTTCCTTTTCCGTTTTATCAAGTATAATGATGTAGCCCAACCCTGTGATGAGAAGTTCAGCTACGCAAAAAAGGAAGAAAAAACGACCTGCTTTTGGCTGCATGAAATGAACGATAATTATCATTACGGCCACGATAATAACAACAGTGATGAAGCACGGTAGTAGTATGTTTGAGAGAAAATAACGGATGCTATATCTACATGTCTTCCGTGCATAATATAGGTTCACACAGCATTGTATAGCACTGATTACTATATTAACATATAATGCTGACTCGAAAGAAGCGCCCAGTTTGAAAACGATGTAAATGATGAATATGTTAATCACATAGGTGGACGACATCCAAATCTGCTGCGCCATAATCCTGCCTGTGGCATGTACGCCCTGATATTGGAAATAGGTAAACGAGCTGATGTTAATCGATATTAAAACAAGAGAGACCAGCCTGGCAGAGTGTTCTGGAGGGTTCTTAAGCCAAATATCCAAAATGAATTGCGCCTCAAATATTACTGGGATTGTAATCATCAACATCAGAATGAATGTTATTTTTGTTCCCATGTTGATAATCTTATGCATCGCCGTTTTGTCATCAGCACCGTATGCTGACATCATTTGCGGAACCATCGATTGCTTGAAGCTCACAACAAACGAATTGACCATGTTCGATACCTGAACAGCAACTGCATAAGCCGCATTGATGACAAGACCGAAGAACAAGTTGATAAGAATCACGATACCTTTTGTTTTCAGCAACTGTGCGAGTACAGTAACCAACAACATAGAGATAAACGATAGCATCTGCTTAATCAGGTCGCGGTCATGCACTGGGCGGTTATGCGTCTCCTTAAAGCGCCGCGCCATAAAGAAAAGTGTTCCAACATAGTAGATAGTAATCCCAAGGTTAAGGAACGACAAGGTGATGAGTTTGTCGTAATTGATATGTACCAAAAGGTATAACACAACCAAGCGCAGTAGTGCCTGAATAATCTCCACCACAGCCGTCTTTGAGAACATCTCCCGTGCCCTCAGCAATGCCACATATGGTACGTTTACTATATTGAGTGCTAAAGACAAGACCGACACCTGGAATACCACCTGCGCTGCGAACATCCTTTCTTCAGGGATATTCATCTTGTGAAGAAAGAAGACTGCAAATATTTCAGCTATAAAAAGGGTAATAACTGCGACAATGATATGCAGAAAGAGCCCTGTGCCAAAAACACGCCCAAGCTGCTCCTCGTTCTTCTTTCCAATCTCTATGCTATAGAACCTCTGAACGGCAGTTCCCATTGACCCATTAATGAACGAAAACATGGAAACAATACTACCCACCAAATTGTTCAAGCCATAATCCTCTACACCAAGCTGTTGCAAGGTGACACGGGCCGTGAAAAACGATATAATCATCGTTATTCCAAGGCGTATGTATAATGCAATGGTGTTGGTCGCTATTTTTTTACTATTGATTGCGTATGCCATTATTATACTTTTATCAGCTCCTCGGGGATAGGAGTTCCATTCATTTTATAGTTTATGCACGCCTTGTATGCTTCCACATATCGGAGTGATGTCTCATTATTAGTTCTGCCTGCTTCTCTCCTTTTATACGAGTTCTGTCTCAGTGTTTCTGCCAATTCTGTATCTTCCAATAATCTGAGCATATTGGCAGCCAAGGCCTCGTGGTCACCAACCTGCGATATTAGTACGCATGGCAAACCGGCATTAAGTTTCTGAGTACCCAACTCGCCTGTGTCTGTTGTTAACACTGGTAATCCGTTCGACATCGCCTCCCTGATGGTGCCGGAGGTCAGGTCTATTCTTAAAGGTAGCAGGGCATATTTTGATTTACGAATCTGTGTGAGAACATCGTCATGCGACGAAAGCCGCCCCTCAAAACGCACTGCCTTCTCCATTCCATAACGATGTATAATCTCATCCAACACTTGCTTGAAAGAAACATCGTAACCTCCAACAATATCCAGCGTAATTCTCGGCCTTTGTTGGTAGGCTCTACCGAAGGCCTCGAGTGCTAAATCTGCCGCCTTACTAAGATTGGCTGAAAAATACACGAAATCATATTTTTTCTCGGTCTCATCCTTCACGATAGGGTCATGAAGTGCAAGTCCGAGATTCAAGATAGTGGCATTGGAACGAATGTCCTGACAAATAATATTTCTATACTTAACTGCAAGTGTAGCTGGATAGTCTACCTTTTTAACAATCTCCTTCTCAACCGAAGATCTGTATTGATACATCCTTGGAGAAATGGGATAATTTTTCTGGAAATCAGGGTCATTCATCAGCGTCTGAAGTTGGGCTATCGTAATCATCTCCTTAGGGACATCCAATATCCCCATAGAATAATCTGGGTTCTCTGCACCAAACAGATGAACCACTTGAGGCTGAATGCTATCTATAATGGATAAAATTGTCTTGCGGTTCCTTTTGTAAGCCCAATAGCTCGGTTTTGCAATCTTACGATAAAACAAATTCCATACACTATCGTCTTCGCTCTGGAAAAAGTGATAATGGATGCCCTTCGACACAAATTCTTGAGTGCTGCGCTTCATGTGTGGGTATGGACTTATAATATGCAACTCCACATCTTTGATCTTCTCAAACTCTGCAATACCATTTGTCACCCAGTTCGCAAACTCAGGCACATCAATACTTACCGGCTTATGAGCAATCTTCATCAGCACCTTAAGGAGCCAAGAATATCCCAAATTCAGCTTACTATGCACAAAAGTATTCGAGAAATGGCAAAGCCAAACAACCTTGATCTTATCCATAATTATCCAGCAACTATAAAACATCTATCATCTTCAAATACTCCGGCCATTCGCCCATATCCTTCCAAGCGTGTTCACTCACGGGGAAGCAACCCACACGACCACCACGGGCTTTGATTTTCTCCATCAGTTGAGTGATATGGAAGAATTCTCCTTGCGGGATTTCATCAATACAACCTGGATTAAGAATATAAACACCGGTGTTGATCATATAGGTCAATTCCGGTTTTTCCTTCAAGGCGGTCATCAAGCCGTCTTCGCCAGTCTCAATCACACCGTATGGGATGCGGAAACTCTTCACTGCCGTCACGATAGTCAGGTCATTATGGTTCTCACAGTGATAGTCATATACATCACGCATGTCTTGGTCGATGACAATATCGCAGTTGCTGACAAAGAAGGGGGTGTCTATCTTTCCTTTCAGCAACGCCACGCTACCTATGGTGCCCAACGGTTTGTCCTCTTCAAAGAAGCTGACATCATAATGATGGGGCAGTTGGTCAAGGTAGTAGCGCATCATATTGCTCTTGTAGTTGACCGACATATAGAACTTTTGGCAACCAATGGCCTCAAACTTATCCATGATTTCCTCAAGGATGGTCTTGTCGCCGATAGGCACCAACGGTTTTGGGATGACATTGGTGATAGGTTTCAGGCGCGTGCCTTTACCCCCTGCCATGATGACTACGGGGAGGTCAATCTTAGGGCGCAGGTCCGTTTCTTCTTTTTCGAAGAGATCGCGCCAAAAGATGACATCTGCCAATTCACCGTTTTCGTCCAAAACTGGCATACACTCTGCTCGGAGGCGGAGCATTTTTTCACGGATGTCGTCCAAAGATTCACCCACTCGGGCAAATTTTTTATTGCGTCCTACCACCTGAGAAACAGACGTTTCCAAAGAGATATTGTTCACAATAGCGCGTTGGATATCACCAATGGTCAAAATGCTCACAAAATGTTCATCTTCGAACACGAAGAGCATCTTCACCTTCTGCGCATCCATGAGCTTAAGTGCTTCCAATAAGCACTTTGTTGAAACAATGCTCCGATTTTCAATTTTCTTACTTTTAATAGTCATAAAAATATTGTGTGCATTGAGCAGTGATTAATCTTCTATTATTTCAACCACCTGTCCTCCTGCGTAAATAGTTCTAGTATTAGGCAGATGCAAAGCACAAAACGGATAATTCTCTTGCAAATCAGTAGAATTGTATTGAGGTTCCTGTATATTCTTAAGTTCTGGCGATGCAGCAATATTATCATGCAGTTCATGCATTGAATAGTAATAATGACCTGAACTATCGTTCAAAGCCCTTATCTTCCACAACTCAGATTGAGTACGTATTATCTTTGACACCGTGTCTCCATAGCAGCTACCATCCAAGGTGCCGTATGCGTATGCCCCTTGTTTTGTGGATTGTAGCAGTTCAATGTGAGGTTTCACACCCATTATAAGCTCGTTATAATAATCACGACATGCAATACCATCAATAGTACATATCTCCGAATACATCCTTTGTTCAAACAGCTGAGCGTATGTTAGACCAATGGCAGAGCGGCAGGCATCCAATATCACAGTTCTTCTTATTTGAGCCCTGATTTCAGGAGCGAGGTCGTCACCAATAAGCTTTATCACCGGATAGAGATTAGTATCTACTGATGGTACCGGTAGCTGAATGGCATCGAATCCATCGGTAGTACATCCACCATGCCCACAGAACACAATTATCGAATATTCGCAGAACTCTGGCAAATTCAACTGGCTCATCAACACGTCCATCCGAGAAGCCGAGATGGGGCAATCTTCACCCAAACGCATAATTTCACCATCACCCCAGCAACCACCAATAGGGCTACGAAAATATGACTCCCATCGGTCTATCACGTCTCTCGTCTGAGGTGCGTATGTTTTGTCGCTGGATAGTCCTGGGTTAGAGATAAGAAGAAGTTGTCTGCGAATATCCATTAATGTGAAATTATAAATGAAATGCTTTTAACTTTTTATTTTTCTACTCTTTAGAGGCAAATACATTATCACCAAAATCTAATTTGTTTGTATCGAAATGAGTTATCAGCATACTCTCTCCATTCTCGTCGTATGCCTTAACAGTATCTTGAATATGATTGATTACTTCCTTCATCCGAGTTACAGTATCAGCTACTATAAAGAAGCGATAGTGAAATTGTGCCACAGTTCTTGTAACTGGAATGGTATCACCAACTTTATAGCGTTCTTCATAGTGAATTATTTCTTTGATATTGCCAATTTCAGATAATCCTTCTATACGAGCCACTTTGCCACCTTTCGATAGCAACGACAAAGTACAACACGGTTTACTAAAATCAGCATTATCCCTTTCCTGCGGACATCCTTGCATTTTTCCAGTTAGTGCATGTGCCATCATCATATAAAAACTGCTGAAGTTATTTACTTCTTGTGTATAATGATATTGTGCTGTTCCTCCTAAACGATACCCAATCTCAATAAAACGAAAAGTACCATGGTCGTAAAAACCTTGACAATTGGCTATTCCGTTTTTGATACCTAAACCAGAAAGCATGTTGCGCACATTAGCATCCATATCACGTTTAAACTCCTGCAAATGCTTAGAAGGATAAGCATATATTTCCGATAAAGGTATAAATGTTCCTGGAACCATTCGTACATATTTATCATGCATCGAACTCAATGACATCTTTCCATCCACAAAGGTATAATAAACCCCAATTGAATCGCCGTCGATGAAACTCTCGATTGTAACTTTACCTGATTTTGACTTACTTTTGGAGAATTCATAAATCTCTTTGAAATCTTCTTCTCTATCACATTTCATCACCCCATTAGCGCCACAACTGTCAACTGGTTTAATAACTATTGGATAATGGAATTGTTTACTATCCTCTTCAAGATGATCTTCCCTAACTTTGAAATCACCAGGCGTCGGAACCCCAAATTCACGGCAAGTGTCCTTAAAGCTTTGCTTATTCATTAACCTATCCCAAAGAGCACGACTAGAATAGAAAGGCAGTCCAGTCTCTTCTGAAACATCAATGACTACGGAAATCAATGGCTCATCACCTCCGACGAAAATGCCATCAATTTTTTTATCCTTTATGAGGTCCTTTAATTGTTGCTTGTCCAAAAAGTCAATTATGTAATGCTCATCAGCAATACTAAGTATTTCATTGCTGATTTTCTTACCAGCAGCAATTATGATTACATTCTCTTCATTGGCAAAATATCTGATGTCATCAGCATTATTCTTGCAGCCAAGCACAAGAAGTCTTTTACCTGAAAGATTTCCTACATGGAAATCATACTTTCTGTTTTCTTTCATTTTTACTTCAAATTGTGAATGATTACTCAGCCCACAACTTGAAGCGTATCAACAAGTTGCGGACTATTTATCCTTTAGGCGGCGAGTAAATACCCCCCCCCCACGCAACTCATTGATATTCAATATACTACGGTTTTGTTTATTATAATTTAAGCTACTATGGTTAACAATAACGACATTCTTTCGGATTGTATCCAAGCATCTCTCATATTCAAGAGGCTCTATTTGCATTTCATATCCCTCTTTAGAGATAATTCGCAAGGTTTGGCTGATTGACACTAGATTATGAGCCAGTTCTTCCATATTTTTACCAACAACGTGAATACGGTAGATGGCTCTGCCTATCTCATTTGTCTCAAAAATCACATCTCCTTCATGGCACATCTGAGTTACATTGAGTACATAGTTCATGGCCTTCACCTCCTCAATACCCTCAATATGGCCAATAGTCCCAGCCTTTAACTCCACATAGTAATTGCAGCATGGGTATGGGAAATTAGCGTCTTCTCTGCTAGATAGACGCTCATCACTCATACTGCCTGTAAGAACGTAGTTTATCATATAGTTCAAGACATTGGAACCATTCATATACTCTGTCAATATATAAGCTTGTGCCCCTCCCATACGATAGCCTGCTTCATAGAAGAAGAAATGATTGTCCTTGTAGAAACCCTGTAAATTGATGGTTCCGTTTTTCAGCCCCATCCTATGTATCATCTGTTTTGCAGCATCATCAGCTTCCTTACGATATTGTTCAATGAAACGGCTTGGGTAGAGATGGAATAAAGGCAAACTCACATAATTCTTCTCACTGCGCACCACATCTTTACTGAAAGCGTAAGATAATGTACTCTCACCATCTTGTATGGTATAACATACACAAATATCCTGAGCCCCTGTAATCAACGACTCGACAATTACATTCTTACTCGGTGACCATCTAAGGGCTTCCTCGTATAAAGGCATAAAGTCCTCTAAACGATAACAGGGGTTAAGTCCGCGTGCTCCAGAACTATCAACTGGCTTTATCATCACAGGGAATTCCAATGCTGAAAGTTCCTCTTGAGTGGGATTAAATGAGAGCTTATATTCAGGGATTACTGGGAATCCACTAAGACGGGCAAACTCTTTAAACTTTGCTTTATTAGAAACAATACCCCACTGTTTGCGTTCAACATAAAATCTTGCTCCTGTTTGCTCACATACATCTATAGCAATATTGACATAGGCCTCAGAAGAGCCTACAAAGATACCATCAACAGATTCTTTCTTGACAACATCAATTATACCCTGAACGTCAGTTCTATCAACATAATAATGGTTGTCCGTTAATCCTTCTTCTCTTGAATCAAGGGAACGTCCAACAGCAATAACTTTAAATCCTGTTTCGGCTTTATATTTTTTCAAATGGTCAGCGTATGCATATCCACCGATCATCAATAATTTCTTTTGTGATAGATCCATATTTTAGAATTTTAAAACGACTTCTCCGTTAAATACTTTTTCAACAATCATTGAAGCAGGATCTTTATCTATCTCAGCGAATGCAGCCAATCCCTTAAACTTTTCAATGATGTCGCTATCACTCATAGGATTCTCTGGTTCACCCAAAGAATAATCCACCCGACTATTATAGTTCTTCCCATTAGCCACGACCTCAACTTTGCTACCTCTAATATCAGGCAATAAGCTTGTGAGCTCGGCATCTTCTTTAATCTCCACCTTTTGTAATAAATTCTGTATATCCGGTGATAATACAACGTCTACATCAAATTGAGGCAGTCCAGCATCTTTTTTCACCAAAGACACCACAGCACCGTATGGGATGCTCATCATAGCCGACTTTGTGGTTTTAACATCAGTGTGGTCATGGCCAGTTAGTGCAAGTTTATACACTCCAATCCTTATTTTCTCAATTTCCTTTGGATCAATGCTGTTCTCTCTTGCTATCTGCAAGGCTGCATCAATTGTTGAATGACAATGACGACATGCGGGGTAGGGTTTGAAGAAATTACCTAAAATACTAGGGGCGTCTTTTTCATCAAATGTTTCAAGAAACTCAATGTTTTGCGTGTCAGACATCACATTCAAAAAACCTCGCTTCCCGCCCAAAATATCAACTGGCGGTATATAGCCGCATTTCCCAATATAGGCAGCAGTAAGACCATCCATTACGGCACGACCCACATTGTAAGGTTTCAGCTCTGAATCATCGGAAAGCATTTCAAGCAATCCAGCCGCGCTGGATGCTGCAGCTGACAACGCTGATTTGGTTTGATCAAAATCAAAGTTAAGAGCCATTGCAGCCGCCATTGCCACTCCTATTGTGGCACACGTACCCGTAGAATGAAACCCCCTAACTTTATGCCAAGGTTGCAATGCACGTGAAACTCTTACTGTTACTTCATACCCCACTATAATACCTTTATAGAAAGCCTCAGCCGTTAGGTGTTCTTTTTCATACAAAGCAGTCATGGCAGAGAACAAAGGGGCCTCAATATGTAGCATGGCATAACGATGACCGTCATCAAGTTCCATGGAATGTGCATTGAAGCCATTAATATACCCCGAATCCCGAAAAGAAAACTTTTTTTCCGTTCCTAATACCGTACAATCTCCACTTGACAAAAGCCCGCTATTTTCCAATTCAACAAGTTTGTCGCTATTAGTCTTTGCCCCGGCCAATACACAACCCAAATAATCAAGATAGCATTTACGTGCATGATGTAGCACCTTTTCGCTAAATGTACGTTTGGAAAATGATATTACGTTATTTACAAATTGATCAGTGATATTCATCTTTTTCAAACCTTTCTTATAATTCCACAAAAGCCTTTCGTGGTTCAAAGCAGCAACAAGGTCTCAAAGCCACAATGCGCACTCCACTGGCACGCTGAGGCCCAACTTTTGCAAATGTCGCCAATACGCTGTGTTTTCCTCCCAAACCAAGGGGGCCAATACCAGCTTCATTCACTTTTTCAGTGATTCGCTTCTCAAAGTCAGTTTGCTTGCTAAAGTCACCATAAACCATGGCCTCCATCATCAAACTTGTAGCTTCGAATTGGGAACGACCGATGCCCACAGCCAAAACACAGGGGCTGCAGCCCAATTTGGAAACACCTTCTTTGGCTCGATTAACTATTTCTTCAATCACGACATCCACGCTATGCTTATGAAATACTCGTTGTGTAATCCCACGGATGGCGGGGCCACCACCCAACATCAGTACGGTAAGGCGAAGTACGTCTTCATCAACGGGTTTGATTAATATGGGTGAAGGTGCCAATGCGCCACTGTCTTCATTCAATCCACCGCTTTGGTCAATACGTGCATAATCGTCACCCTTGATGGCCATGGGACGACCGGGAAGTTGGCGCAAACCGAGGGCTACGCCTTCCTTAATTTGTTCAAGCAGTTCGCCTGTAACGCTACGATTCGGTCCCACCTCAAGGAACAGATGCGGAATGCCTGTGTCATCACACAAGGGGCTTCTCCGTTCTTCGGCAACCATGGCATTATCCAACACTTGTTGCATCACCCAGCACGATTGTGCGTTCGCTTCATCGGCAATGGCTTTGCGATAGGCTTCTTTCTGGTCCTCACGAAAGGTGGAACCAGCACGGACGAGGCAATCGGCTACTTTTTCTTTGATGTTAGTCATAGATTGATTTTCCTTTCGCAGCTGCAATAATAGCCTGATACTTGACCACTTTCAACCTATTGAACGCTTCCATACCCAATTCGGGGAAAGCCACAACTTCTTGTTCTACCGTCTGGCTGCCCAATAAGGCGGTCACTGGCGGAATGATGGCGAAAACTGCATTTTGTTCCGCCAAGGCTTTTACGGTTTCTTTTGAAATGGCACCCTTGCCGAGATGCATCTTCACGCCGTGTTTCGACAATGGTTCAAAAGTGCATTCTATCTCCACCTTGTTGCTTGAGGTTGGACCTACGCCAGCGGGACTGACTGCTGTATGGAAAATGACTGCACCCTGCAAATCGATGCCCAAATCATTCAAAGTCCCTTCTTCAGCAGCTTTCACAATCTTGGGAAGCACTGCATCACGACCAGTATAAATGTTACCTGTGATAGTCACCACATCGCCAACATTAAGTCGGCGGATTTCCTCTTCACTAAAAGGTGTCGTTAGTTCTATCATGATTCTACGCCAAAAAGATTAATATATTCCGACTCATTCTCTATCACTCCGTATGCCTTGGCACGCATGGTAACACGTTCCGCCCAACGGCGATGAGGTCCTATTTCATTCATCTTGTTGCTGTTGGCACTCTTTATCACACCGCCTGAAGTATTCATAATTTGCAAGGCATCTTCATACTCCTCTTTCACAACCGCCTGCATACCATTTACAAAGTTGATATGGGTTGGATGGATGATGGTCTTTCCCACAAAACCATTAGCTTTGTCTAATATCAATTCTCTTAACAATCCATCCACAGCATCGTTCACAATCGGCTGGCGACGTAATAGACTTTCTTTAATGTCAATATTGGGAAGCGTTTCCGAGAATTTCATTTTTCTATTGATTCTAAAATATTCCCAAACAGGACCCGATACCACATAATCATTGTTTCTGGTAAACATATTAAGGATATCCAAAAGGATATCACTTACCGTCATGATGTCATAAATGGTGTAGTTGATGTCACGACGGGCTCCGAAACATGAGGAAAAATCAGTGGCACCCACACGAACATTCAGCACCAAATCATGGTACTTGTCAAGGATATTCTTGATTTGCTCCAACTCACCAATACGGGTTTCCTTGAAAGCTACACGGCGGTCTTCAAGGATAGGAAGTCCATATAGAATTTCTCCAAACTTATTGTTCAGATAAGCCAAATATTCAAAGTAATCACGCCCATTCTCTGCATTGAATTTCGGGAAGGTAAAACCAGTGACCAAACGAAGGTGTTCTTTTTTCAGCATTTCTGCAAAATGCTGGAATTGATTGATGTTTCGTACACGGAAGGCAATGATAGGCAAGTTCTTGTAATCAAAGCATCCATCGTCGATAGCTGCATTAATCTTGTCAAGCATGTGGATGGCATTCAACTCGGCTGCAGGAACATCTTCTATCTTGCAAGCATCCTCGAAACACATGGTCATGCTTGTCAAACCAGCTCTCTTTTGTGTCAGAATAGCTTCCGTGAAATCCTTTGTCCCAGGCATATACATGTTTGCACCAAGACAATACTGCAAGAATTGTCGGTCGGAATACTTATTGAAATCCTCTGGTTCTTTGATAAACTGGTAATTCAGATTATACTTGTGATGTCTCATGGTCAAATAGAAATATTTTTCAATCGTGATGTGGCTCCAACTTCTTCAGCAACAGCATTTACATCTTCAAATTGCTTGGAACTGATCTGCACAGTCTCCACTGCGTTTTTCATTTTGATATATTCGATTTCCCCTGGCATAAATACCTTACCTTCATCGCCACAAGCCTTGACGGCCTTGTAGAAATGGGCGATTCTTTCGTTCTTCTCTTCGGGCGACATAAACTTGTCCACATCAATCACCACAAAAAGATGACCATTGCCTGAGTCTTCTTCCATCTTACTTAAGTTTTTCACTTCACCAGCATAGTGTGAGCCTGTTAGCATTCCAGCAAAGATGTCAACAAACATACTCAAGCCATAACCTTTATAACCACCGATAGGAAGCAAGGAACCCTTTAATGCCACGTTAGGATCATCAGTGGGCTGACCATCAGGACCAATAGCCCAGTCTAACGGAATCTTCTCTCCGTTTTTGGCAGCCAAGCGAATCTTACCACGCGCGGCAATGGTGGTGGCCATATCCAGCAAGATGGGATCATGATTTTCATCGCCTGGATAAGCATAGCACAAAGGGTTTGTGCCAAAAATGGTTTTGTTACCACCGGTAGGAGCAATAGCAGGAGCTGCATTGGCATAAACCATAGCGGCACAACCTTCGCGTGCAGCCATGTCACCGAAATAACCAGCAGTACCGAAATTATTACTATTACGTACACCCACTACGGCAATGCCGTATTTCTTGGCTTTTTCAATTGCCATTTGGGTAGCCTTGTATGCGACCACCTGACCAAAGCCATTATGGGCATCCAACAAAGCATATGCTGCATTGTCGACAAGTACCTCAATTTCGTTTTTGGGGTTGTAATGCCCTGCTGCAATCTTATGAACATACAAAGGAAGCCTGCCCACACCATGCGTCGCTACCCCCCTTCTATTAGCAAATAAGATGGTATCTAATATTATTTCTGCATCACCGTGGCACACCCCGACCTTAGTCAGCGTGTCGATGACCACCTGCTTGAGATTCTCTATAGAAATGCTTATTTGTTCTGCCATAGGAAACTATTGTTTTGCTTTTTTTGATTTAATAAGATTTAAAGTGTAAGTAATCGGTCGGATAGCAAAATCGGAGAGTTTGGTCTTGTTGAAGAAATACAATGAAACCATAATAATGACAAAGTAAATGACAGATAGCCACCAAGTCCACGGTAAGTGAGCAAAATCCATTAACCTAAGTATAACTCCATGGAATAGATAATACTTGAGAGAATCCTTTCCGATAAGGTTTACTATCTTGTTTTCAAATAAAAGACATGTCAAGGCTATACTAATTACTATTGCTAATACATAGTATGTAGCACGTCCCACCAATCCAATCATTGTCCCACCAAGCATATCGTAGCACTTGACACAACGTACCGTTTCACGTACATCTATCCAGCCCTGTGGTGTCAACCATACAATGAAAGCAAGCGTGGTTAACAATATTAAGATAGCAGACCAACGAGGTATCTTTTTACAAAAGCTGATAAAGTCTGATCCTTGTACCATTGTACCCAACCAAAAGAAGGGAAAGAATACAATCATTCTACTAAGGGCGAAGGTCTTTCCTATTGGACATACCATACCCACAGCCAATCCCAATCCAACCAAAACAACAGCAACTACAATGTTGAGCCTATTCCTTGTTTTTTTAGGTACCTGCTTAAAAATAACATTCCAAATGTAATATAAGCATCTCCAAATCATCAATGCAAACAAATACCACATCATTGGCGCAGGTGTCGTAACCAATGCTATTGGAGAATAAAAATACAAAACACTCTTTATGAGTTGATATACAATGTACGATTCAGCAATTGCCAAAACACCTTTCCAATAGGAACGACTATCTGCATGAGATAAATATCCTGATAGGAATACAAAGAATGGCATGTGGAAAAGATAAATCCAGTTTGCAACTGAAGGTTTTTGCCCTCCCCACAGAAGACAATGTCCCAATACCACAAATGATATCAATACTCCTTTCAGAGAATCGATTCGATTATCTCTTTCCACTGTGCTCATTATTTATTTTTGTGAAACTACAGCCTCGGGATAGTAAGTATCAATAACGCGTTTTACCAAAGCAATTTGCTTGGCACGCTGTTTAGCTTCTTTCTCGGTAGTGTCGTAGCTATGGTTAGCCGCAACCGAACCACCAGTTTTCAGATATACTGGAGCGGCCACACGGATGAAGTCTGGCACCTCATAATGGCGGATGAAGCCTCCAGATGATTTCGGGTTTTCCGTATGCAAGTCAATCGGCACATCAATGGCGGCACGCATGGCGGCCAACATCTGCACTTGGATGTCGCGCACAGGGTTGATACTATCAGCGCCCAAAGTCTCTAATACATGAGCGGAACAAGGATTGCCATGGCCGCTGTGTGCGCTCACTTTGAAGTGGCAGTCAGCAGGAATAAAGCCTTTCTTGCGAGCTTCACCTAAAGCCCAAAGGAGCCCTTCGTCATAAATCAGGAATCCACGCACACCAAGGCGGGCACCACGGCGAATCTCCTCAATGCCTCGGACAATTTGCTCTTCGCCACGCAGGCGGTAACCCATACGCTGGCCTTCCTCGGTTTTCACTGAAGCTGAAGTGTCGGTGGTAGCACGTGGACCGCAAGCCAACACGAGCTGCACGTTCCATTTCTTGGCATATTCCACCATTTTTAAGATTTCGTCATCTGTAAGGAACATAATTCCCTTCGTCTGGGTGACACGGTGAATTTGGATACCATATTCATCCAATGCTTCAAGCAAAGCCTTCATTGGTCCGGGTCCTTGGATGCCAGGAACTTCAAAACGGTACTGGCCTCCATCTGGGAAGCGCTTTTCTGAGGTTGGTAAATCGTAAAGGTCGCCACCAGGCATCCCTATACTTTCAAGAAACGCTCGCGTTTCAGGCATTGTGTAGTATTTCATAATATTTGTATTTCTATTAATTCATTAATTCTATTTGAATAGTGTTGCATTGTTATATTAATCTCGTCAAACGACTTGCCTACTAAAATAAACTCTCCATAACGATTCAAACTGCTCGTAATCTGATGTACTTCGTCACCTTCTTTCAGTTTCAACTCAAAACTATAAACTCCGGGCCAAGATGCTACTTCGTTTATCTGCAGGTCAATCTTTTTCACTATGCCTTCGGGCAAACAAAAGAAACAAACGCCAGAGGCTTTTTCAACACGCCCCGTTTGGGTATCCACTTTCTCTCCCAAAGCGATGTTCAGCAATTGGTCTTCCATATTGATACCCGTGGAAAGCGGCACCAATGTAGAAGTGATATAGTCACCACCCAAACGAGGACTCGTCTCTATGATAAAGAATCCACGCTCGTTAATCTTCAACTCAGTATGTGAAGGACAATGCTCGAAATGCATACAGTTGGCAATCTTTGAAACCAGCTCCCTTATGTCATTCTTCTGATTCTCTGTTAGGTTGGCCGGCTGCTTGTGAGCCAACTCCACGTTATAAGGAAACTCCGTAGTGGTCTTTTCCGTGAATTGAATCACCTCACTCTTGCCGTCATAATGCAAGCCTTCGATGCTGTATTCCTGTCCTTCAATGTATTCCTCCACCAACACGGTGTCAAGATGGGAGTACTGCAAAGCCTCTTGCATGGCTTCCTGTAGCTCCTCCTTGTTTCGGCATAGTTTCACGCCACGACTACCCGAGTTGTCGCGAGGCTTCACGATGAGTGGATAATACAAATCATCGGCTTCTTCCACCTTAGCAATAAGACGGCCACGGGCACAAGGCACACCGCCTTCCAAGAAGCGTTGCTTCATCTGATACTTGTCCGTGGACCATTGTGCGGTCTCAACGGAATAGAATGGGAAGCCATACTTCTCAGCAATACGAGCCATCATCACAAGGGGCTTGTCGGTAGCAGCGGTAACGATGGCATCAATGCTATACTTCTCCACCACGGCACAAGTGCCCTCAAAGTCTTGTCCGCCGACAATCTCAAAGGCATCCACTTCATCCTTGCATACCGCATCGGCACAAGGGTCAATACCTATGGTGAACAAACCTTTCAGCTTGGCTCGACGGATGATGGAGCGTTGCAGTTCGCCCACACCGAAAATGAGGATGCTTTTCTTATCCATGGATGGCTTCATCAACGGTCTTTACAATAAAATCGATTTGCTCGTCCGTCAAAGCGGCATACATCGGCAAGGTGATTTCGTGTGTCGTCACATATTCCGTCTTAGGCAACACTGCACCATAGTCCTTATAGATGGAAAACTTGTGGATAGCAGGATAATGAACACTGGTCTGAATGCCAGCCACATGAATCTTGTCGCGGATGGCATCGCGACGGGCCTCATCACCTTCTGTCAACACAATGGGCATGATATAGTTGCTGGTAAACTCCTTATTGTCGGCAAAGGGTACCACCAAGCCTTCAACGTGTGACAATCGCTCCAAATAACGCTCACGCACATGGATGCGCTGCTCCAAGTCTTTGGGCAGTTTCTTCAGTTGCTCGATGGCTATGGAGGCGCGAATGTCGTCCATGCGGTAGTTGTATCCCAACTCAAGAATGTCGTAAGCCGTAGCATGACCGCTGGCGCGTTGGTACGACATGGTGGTCATGCCGTGCGAACGCAACAGACGGGCTTTCTTGGCCATCTCCTCGTTATTGGTGATAAACATACCGCCTTCGCCGGTGGAGATGTTCTTGTTGGAGAAGAAGCTGAACGAGGCGCAATCGCCAATGGTTCCCAATTTCTTGCCTTTGAACTCGGAAAGAGGACCATGGCAAGCGTCCTCAATGACTTTCAGGCCGTGTTTTTTGGCGATGGCCATAATGTCATCCATCTTGGCAGGGAAGCCAGCCATGTGAACTACGACGATAGCCTTAGTTTTGGACGTAATCTTCTTTTCTATCTCGTTAGGGTCAATGTTGATATGGTCGGGGCCGACGATGTCGCAAAACACAGGTGTTGCACCCACATAGCGGATGCAGTTCACCGATGCGGCAAAAGTCAGGGAAGGGCAAAGCACCTCGTCGCCAGGACCAAGGTCGCACACCATGCAACAGATATGCAAGGCCGCAGTGCAGTTAGTCATGCTGACAGCGTAGCTGACGTGCCACATGTCGACGAACATCTTTTCCAGTTCCTCGTTCTTCGGGCCGGTCGAAATCCAGCCCGATTTAATGGTATTGTAAGCCGCTTGGGCTTCTTTTTCGTCAAAGTTTAAGTTGAATAATGGAATTTTGTAACCCATAGTATATTTGGTATTTACATTTTCTGATCCAAATTCTTCCCCTTCTCTTCATGCTCGAAGTTGGGAATAAACTCCTTGATAGCATCTACAACCTGCGCCTTAGTGAAGTCTTCCTTGGCAAACACAGATTCCAACTTTTCAAAGAAGGCCTTGACCTCAGCCATATTATGACGGGTGGTCTGCTCAACCACACCTAAAGCTTGGAATCGCTGCATGTCTATCTTCTCGCCAGGAACATAAAACTCCTCAAAAGCCTTTTCACCTGTAGTATCACTCTTAAAGTAAACCACAGGATAAGTGTCGCTTTCAAACGACATCTGATGTGCATACCGCTTAGCTTCTTCGTCGTTGGCACATTCTTTTTTATAAAAGCCTTCAGACTTCACAAACTCATCGCAAATACTACTGAAGGTGAGCATCTGGTCTTCTCCCAACTTCGGGAAGAAGACTTCTCCACCATTACCCAAGATACAGGCCAACATGCAAATCTGTCCGCTCTCTTCGGGCGAGACGAAGTAACGCTTCACATCGTTAGGAGCGGCCAAGGGCTGTTTCTTCTGCAAACGATGAAGCCAGCCATCAGGCAAAGAGCCGTTGCTGAAGGCGACATTGGCAAAACGCGCCGTGGTCACCTTAAACTTTCCGTTGTAAGCCATCACCAGATCCTCCATAATGCGCTTGCTGGCGCCCATGATGTTTACGGGATTGGCTGCCTTGTCGGTGCTCACACAGAAGAAATGCTTGGGCGGATATTCGCAGAGCAAGTCCATCAGTTTCTTCGCCTTGATGTCGTTATTTTCAATGAGTGCCTGTACCGAGTATTTGTCCTTCTCGCTCCGAACATGCTTGTGGGCAGAGAAGTTGGCCACGATATCGAAGCCCTTCTCCTCCCGGAATATTCTCGTAAAGATAGGATCAGCAAAATTAAGCGTATAGCAACGGAACTCGTCAGGGACATACAGCCCTTCCGTGCTTCGCACATCCCGCACCAGCTCTGCCAGCCCGTTCTCATTGAGGTCAACGACCACCACGCTCTTAGGCTCGAAGCGAAGCACCGCCTTGATGAAGCTGGACCCAATGGACCCCGCCCCACCAATCACACACACTTTCTTGTCCTTTATCTCCTTGGTAAGCGCCTCCCTGTTCGCCTCTATATCAGCGGCAAACATACTCACGGGACGGAACGTCACATTGTCAGCTATGAATTTGTCTAAGTTGAACATATCTTGTTATTGTATATTTCGATTTGAGCACCCAGTATCAAGGGGCAATCCATAATCCACCTTCTTCTTTTATTCCACAGCTTCACCACGTCAGTCACATCGTGTGCCGGCAACGCGTTCTTTTCCAGAAAGATAAATCAGCGTCCAAAAAGGTTTCCAATTCATCATTGTTGATTTGGCAAAGATAAAGAAAAATTTGTTTAATGTGGCACGAGAGTAAAAAAATAAAGCAGGACGTTTGATACGCTCTCCCAAGCCGCTGGGCATAGATCATGGTCGCACAGGGAAGTGCATAGGGGAGCTGGGCGACAATTGTTTGCTTATACCCTTGGTAATCGGGTAAAGCCGCGTGCCGGAGCCTCCGGCGAGTACGATTCCTTTCATTGCTATATCTGTTATAAATTGTATTCTTTCAAAAAGAGCGGCCCGCTGTTATTGTAATCGACCTGTCGCTTGGCTCGTCCAAGAACCTTTTGTCTTATGAGAGACCCTGATAAGAGCCATCCGGGTAGCCAAGGTGTGCGGTGCCTCAAGCCACCCCATCACGGCTCCGCTTGCGCGTAAGAGCGGAAGCCGCTTGTGGTTTTTATTTTCTCCACTCCTCGATAATCTTGTCAAATGGTAAGTCTTTCCATTCTTCTTTCCACAACTTGAAATAAGGTATGTCGTTGGAGGATGGGGCTGGCTCACAACGGGCGACCAACGCGACAGATGGTAAGACTACGGCATCGCCTATCAACAGACATTCGCCCGCTTTCAGAGATGGTAGTTTGTCAACTAAAGCGCCCAAAGTATCGGGCAATAACTTCCGGACATAAGACTGGTCGTTGGGGTTCGTCAGACGCATGGCTATGAAATTGCTACACTGTGAGAAAATAGTCTCTGATATTTCTGATGGGCGTTGACTGGCGAGTAGTAATGAAACGCCATACTTGCGACCTTCTTTGGCAATGCGCTCAATGGACTCGCGAGATGCTCTGTACTTAGAGAGGTCGCTATTGGGCACATACTTATGAGCCTCCTCATAGACAAGCAGAAGTGGTGCGTCATTGTTGACTTTCTCGTCCGGATCTTTCGCTGAACGATAACGCTTGTAATAATACCCATACTCAAAAAGGATTCTTGAAATAAGGGATACCGTTATGCTCAGCACTTCGAATGGTATTCCACTAAGGTCAATAATAGTTACATTTGACTTCTTATCACCATAGCTGATGAATTGTTTCAATGTATCCTCAAAGCTTATCTTCTTAGACTTGTCTCCCAACAAGAATTCAAGTCGTTTGTCTCCAATCTTGTTCTCCAGTCGGTTAACGAAATTCGTGAGTCGACCGTACAGAGAGCCTTGCGTCAACTTTGGTTGCCCTTTCTTGGCTCCAGATGCATAAACTTCACCAGTATCTATCTGTTCTTCATTTTTGTCTCTGGCCACCTTCAAGACTGCATCAATGTCAAAGAATAGCTTTGAGTCGAAGTGTATCTTCTCTTTCTCAGCAGCGGTTCCGGTGAAATTTGCTTTACGGTTCTCAACAACAGCTTCCTTGAATACATTCCGCTGATTATGATCGTTAGCCTCTGTGTCTATGAAGAGTTCCTGGAGTTCATCGCTGTTCAAAAGCCAGTATGGCAGCACAAGATTGTTGATGTCAAGATAGTTAGCATCAGGGAATGCAGTCTTGTACTCTGAATGGATATCGAAGATGATGATGTGGGAGTTATTCATTCCATCATACGCCCCTTCTTTCTGAAGAATAGCTTCCTGCACTATTTTCGCCACGGTATGTGACTTTCCGGAACCTGTAGAACCTATGACGGCGATATGTTTATTGAAGAAACGGTTGCCATCAACAGGAACACTGATATCCTCGTTGGCGGCAAGGGTGGCAAATGTAAACTTCACCTTATCATCGACTGACTCCTCATATATTTTCTGAATCTCTTCCAGTTTGGCCGGTTCGACCTTCTTCGGGGGAATGGAAATGGTATCACCACCACGTTCAAAATGGCCATCGCGGAGCGTACCCAGAGGGTTGGCCTCTATAATATATCGCTTGGTGGGCTGCCCGTTCTTATCCACTCCAACTTCTATCAGAAAAGTCTCTATCATCGCAATCATGACAGCATTATCGTTGTCGCTAACACGAAGATAAGAGCCTACCTTCAGCTTTTCTTCTGCAAGTTGGAAATCCTCCAGCTTGTCAACAGAGATTCTGATCTTGTTGGGATAGACCGCAATAACCTCTGCATTTATCTTTTCAAGTTCTTCAGCCATAACTATATAATGGATATAATATCGTTGATTTCTGTTATGTTGATTTGCACGTCATTGTTATCGACGCTGCGATAATAAGTATTGTCAATGTAGAATTGATATATCTGCTTTGTGCTGCGAATGAGGGATAATACCTGATTCATTTCATCGGTTGTATGCAGAAACTTTATGTCTACTCGCTGGTCTTGAGCGATATTGCTGGCTAATGATTGCGCATTGAAATCTGCGCCTCTATATTCGTAACCATCCTTGACAACAAGACGGTCTTCAATAAGCGTCTTGATGACAGTATTTTTGTCTGCATCTGATATTCCCTGCAAATAAATATACGGGCAGAATGGTCTGTCTAACCGCAAAGAGAATTTGGCATATTTTTCTTTTATCTGCTTTATCACCTTGACAATCTGAGACACTGTAGCCCCAGCAGTATCTATCAAGAAAAAGCGTTTGGCTGGTGATACATTGTGAAAAGTGAAATAGCGCGACCGCATCAGTCGGCAATACTGATCCTTCCCCTTTTTAACAAGATACCATGCATCAAATGTTTCAGCGGCATCGCGCTTCAACAATTCGACAAAATGCCGTTTGCTAACAGAGCGTTTTGCAACATTAGGCTCTACACAAATTTGACGGACCAAGCCCAATGCATGGTTGTAATAATAGGCCACTTGCTGTTCTGCCTTACTGCGGATATTAAATGCTGCCTTAATAGCATCCAGAACGTCTTTCTCCTGCTTCTCGTAAGTTGTCGCATTGAGGTTAATTTCCAGATGACTGATAAAATCCGTAATCTGGGCATCCGTGATTCCCTCATCGACATGAAACTCATGCTTTACTTTGTCTGCGGTATACGTCAGGAAGTGTTTCTTTACAAAATCCAGCGTTAGGGGCTGTGAAAGTTTATCTGTTCCTGTTTTGTAATATCCGTATAATTTGTAGTTCAACGGCGCTCCCACATGGCTTACAAATCCCTTCAGCATGAATCTAATGGGTTTCGCAATTATGGAGTGATTATATTCCGTACCGGCATAATACTTACACTGAACAGCTGTGGTTTCCGTAGCGGTCTGGATATCTACATCTTCCATACCCTCCAATGTAATCACATCATCCGCATTACTAGCCGTCAACAGTTTCAGTATGAAATAGTCGAACTGGTAATAATATCCTCTCAATGTATCTATCGCGTCGCGTGAATGTGCCATTCCCCTATAGACTTATTATTCCAATGTAATTGTATTATTTCCAATGCCCTTTACGTAATAGTCTCCAGGCTTTCTCAATTTGTTCAGTTGGATAAAGATGTCGCTGCGCATACGGTGACGTTCTTTCAGATATGGCGTATTGGTCTTAGACGTATATCCTGTCACTGCCCTATAGGCCCGCTTCAGCCACTCCTGATCAATATTCATCTCATCATAGTAATGGTTTGCCTTGAAATCCATCAATCGCTGATAGTCCTCAGCTGCGTATTGCCTGTTGGAGGCATAACGGTCACATACATCGAAGAAACGATCATAGCCGTCAAGAAGTCTCTTGTCTTTGAAACCTACCACAACATTGAAATTGCTTGGCTCATAGATATCAGTATAGGCAATGTCCAAATGAAACCTCACCCCTTTAGGATTGAATAAGTAAGGATTCAAAACAACCAGTCCCTTCCCTGCCTCATCTATTGGACTGAGCTGACCTTTATGGTCTGACGTGTTGCAGAAATGGCAGCTTGGTATCAAGTTATAGTAGCACAATGCCAATAACGGGTATTTACGTTTAGGCAGAAAATGGTCTAACTCGTTCTTGCTACGTACACTCTCTATAACCTTGTCATTGCCGCAATAGGGGCACACCTCAATATGGGTCTTGCTGATAAATGTTGTCTTATCAATCAGTACTTCATAGCCATTGGTTACAAAGACGTCATAGAAAATCTCGTTGAAATGATCTATGAATTGAGGATTCCCTTGTACATGTTTCTGGTAGGTTCCCTTGCCCAATTTCCTGAAGATAAAGTCATCAGGGTATGGATCTTTTTTCAAGTCGTTTACAAGTTTGTATTGCCCCTTCACATCCGTCTTCAAGAAGTCTTTCAGATTGTTTACGCCTGAAAGCCAGGTTAAGACTTTATCAGTCAGACTCCCTTTGCTGACCGCGATGTTAATGTTACGCCCTTCAAAAGATAATGTCTTTACCTGCCCTCCAAGATATGCATCAATAATAGGTTTCAGACTCTTCGCCATCTCATTGGCATAGTCTTCTACAACCTGAGCATCAAGCGTTTCGATCCTGTACATAGCTTTTCAAATAATTGCGAAGCACCTCATCACCTACCAGTGCCAACTGTTCCTTGCTTATTTGCTCACGGTTGTTCTTCTTGCGAATCCATTCTCCAATCACCCGCCCGGAAACATCGCCAATAGCCCGCTTCTCAAAGAAGAAACTTTTATTGAGCATGGCATAATAGTTAGCACCAAAGGTCTCGCGCTCCACCTTGACACATCTTCCGGCCTTGAGGTAGAGGCTGTTTTGCACCAGCATATCCGTCAGAACAAAAGGCGAATGGGTGACAATGAGTATCTGAATCGAATGTATCTTCTCCGTGTTGATATTACACCAAGAGAGACTTTCCAGCAACATGCCAAGGAATCTGCGCTGATAGTCGGGATGGAAGTAGAGTTCTGCCTCGTCGAATATCAGACAGATATTGTGGTAGGCGACACGGTTTTCATCTTCGCGTACACTCTGAATATTTTTAATGTGGTAGAGCACATAGCTCAGACTGTAGAGCATCTGGCGTTCACCACTGCTCATCTTACTCAGAGAGAAGCTGTCTTTCAGTGTGATACCCCAACTGCTGTCTTGCACGACAGGCAGGTCGTCGCGCTTGGAGAACTTCATGTTGCAGTTATAAAAGGCTGGCGGCAATAAGGAAACAGCATCATTGAATGTCCTTATGTGTTTACTGGCGATAATCATCCCTACGGGTCTCTCCTCATAGAGGCTCCAAAGTGGATCATTGGCATAAAGAGATTCTATATAGTCTTTGCAAATAGAGAGTTTCAGCGTGATATGGTTCTTGTCACCTCGCTCATCTGCAAGCTCGTTCAGTATCTTGCTGATAACTGCCTTCGCTTTCGCTGGGACTTCACGGCTCACATATTTGGTGAAATCGTCAAGGTTCTTGCTTACCTTAATCAATTTACTAACTCCGAACGTTTTTCCGTAATCCTCGTAGGTCATGCATATCTTTACCGACTTGTAGGCCATATAGAACAGGGCCATCTCGTACAAATCATGATATTCGTCAGCCACGCTCTCGTCATCGTGCTCTTCAAAGAACACTTGCTCCCAGGCGGTCTCGAAAGATCGTATCATGTGGCGGATGTCAAGCCCGCCATACTGTTCCGTGATGGACTGCTGGTAGGTCTTCTCCGTTCGAGACTTATAGTCTTTATCTAATTCATACTGAAGTGTGGTAGGTTCGTAGCGGTCGATGAAGGCTACACCCTGGGCCTGTTGCAACAAGGCGAGTGCCATGATGCGCTGTGAGGCAAGGCGGTTCTCTTTTTGCACACTGATATTGCCGTTCTCCCTAAATGGTGTGATGACTATCGGGGTAAAGTAGCCGTCGTTCTTATGGAACAGTCCGCTAAGCCATTCACCATTGATACCATCGATCACTGCTTCTTCCGGATCTGCGGCTTCATCTTCTTCTGCCATGTACTCGCTCTGGTTGAAGGCATAGAGGCTGTAGTTGGTGGAAATAGTGTAAAAGAGGTTGGTGAGGATGCTCTTGGCGTTTTCGTGGTTCCTGATGGACAGCAAGCGAAAGGCGTTAGCCTCTTCATCAAGCACGTATAAACTACACTGTATGTCACGGCAACTGATGCGGTATTGTTTTTCCTCACAGAAGAAAAAGAAGTCCGCATATAGTCCACGGGCGAATGACAAGTTTCTGCCTGTCTGCATCTGGGCCTTATCGCCCAAAAGGCGAACAGCCATATTATTGATGGACATATACAGGATGTCAAGCAACGTGGACTTGCCTGCCCCGTTCATACCCACCACACAGTTCACAGTAATTTCCGGCAACCCCTCACGTTGATACACCTGATAGGCCGCAGTCTGTCTCCATTGTGCTTTCACACGCACCGGTCTGCCCTTTCCTGGCTTTTTGTAATCCCCAAAGGGATACCAGCCAGGAGTTAGCACTTTCCTAACAGCCTTAGGTGTTTGTTTGTATATGTTTATTCCTAATAGTTGCATTAAGTTGCATTATTCCATCCATTATTAACCACGTCAATTAGTTGACACCATAGTTATAGTGCGAACTTGTTTCGTAGTCATAGGCTCCCACGTTGTTGCCACTGACGTTGAAAGTGATATGACAGCCTTGCTCATAATATTACCGCTTAATTGTCACTCTCCCCCTCGTACTGGTATCAGTCCATCTTCCTATCTTCTACCAACATTCTATCTCTCGTCCATCTCTTCAGCACCCTTTAACCATGCGCTCGGCTTTGCCGCTTGGCTCGTCCAAGAACCATTAATCATGAACCATGAACCATTAATCTTCCTCCCCACATCTATCGCGCACCTACCGTGCGACCATCGACCAACATCCGTGAAACCTCCGTGTAACCTCCGTGCATCATGCGTCACACAGATACCACAGAAATCACAGTCACTTCTCTTTTCTCTGAATACGAATAGCCCGAATGTCACGAATATCTTATCTTCCTGCTTGCGCAGCTATTATTCGTCAGATTAGTGAGATTTGTGCTCAAAACTTCTCTAATTCTCTAATTCTTGATATTAAACGAGGTTCGGAATCCCATTAAGTTCATTTTTAATATATGTCAATGAGGCTATCTTAGCCTTTGTTTCTTCAAGATTTAAACGTTTGGTGTTGTTGCTATTGAACTCGGTCAAGACCTCTCGTTGGGTGTCGCCTTCCTTGAAATATTTGTCATAATTCAAGTCACGGTTGTCAGCGGGCACACGGTAGAAATTACCCATGTCCTCCGCCTTGGCACACTCTTCATTCGTAAGGAGTGTTTCGTAGAGTTTCTCTCCATGACGGATACCGATGACCCGAATTTCGGGTTCTCTGGTTTCAGGTTTCAGAGTTTCAGGTTTCAAGTCGCGTGCGAACTGGTGCTTGAACAGCTCCACCACGGCCTCGGCCTGGGTCTGGATGGTGCAAGCCGGAGCTTTCTGCACGAGAATGTCACCGTTCTGACCATGTTCGAAAGCGAAGAGCACAAGGTCAACAGCCTCTTCGAGACTCATGATGAAACGAGTCATTTTAGGCTCGGTGAGGGTGATAGGGTTGCCCTTACGAATCTGGTCAATCCACAAGGGAATGACACTACCACGAGAGCACATCACATTACCATAGCGGGTGCAGCAAATCTTAGTGTCACCAGAGAGGCGGCTCTTAGCCACGGCAATCTTCTCCTCAATGGCCTTGGTGATACCCATCGCATTGATAGGATAAGCGGCCTTGTCCGTAGAGAGACAGATGACGCACTTCACACCTGCATCGATGGCGGCATCGAGCGTGTTGTCCGTGCCGATGACATTGGTCTTGACGGCCTCCATGGGGAAGAACTCGCACGAAGGCACCTGCTTCAGGGCAGCGGCATGGAACACATAGTCCACACCCTTCATGGCGTACTTCAGCGTGCTTTTGTTGCGCACATCACCAATGTAGAACTTAATCTTGTTCGCCACCTCCGGCATACGCGCCTGGAAGGCGTGACGCATATCGTCCTGCTTCTTCTCGTCGCGGGAGAAGATACGAATCTCACCGATGTCGGTTTTCAAAAAACGGTTAAGAACTGCGTTACCGAAACTACCTGTGCCTCCAGTGATAAGGAGGACTTTGTCTTTGAAAATTGACATATATTTTGTTAATAGGTTATTGTCTTTTATTAGCGAATCATGAGATGGTTCCTTCAGAATCAACGAAAAGTTCCTTCGTCTTCTTCAAACTATCCATAATACTCCTTATACCACTCCGCAAACTTTCTCAGCCCCTCCCGCAACGTTATCTTCGGAGTAAAGCCAAAGTCCCGTTCCAACGCCGAAGCGTCGGCATAGGTCGTCGGCACATCGCCAGGCTGCATGGGAACAAGTTCTTTGTGCGCCTCAAAATCGTAGTCCTCGGGCAACACCCCTGCACGTATCAGCTCCTCTTGCAGGATGGTCACGAAGTCGAGCAGGTTCTCGGGCTGGCCGCCACCAATGTTGTATATCTTATAAGGAGGAATAGGCAGGCCGTCCTCACCCGTCATGCGCTCGGGCGCTTTCTTCATGACTCTTACGATGCCTTCCACAATATCATCCACATAGGTAAAATCCCTGCGGCAGTTGCCGTAGTTGTAGATCTGTATCTTCTCGCCTTTCACCAGTTTGTTCGTGAAGCCGAAATAGGCCATGTCGGGTCTCCCAGCAGGACCATAGACAGTGAAAAAGCGCAGACCTGTGGTGGGTATGTCGTAGAGCTTGCTGTAGCAGTGAGCAAAAAGCTCATTGCTCTTCTTGGTGGCCGCATAGAGGCTTACGGGATTGTCAACACGGTCGTCAGTGCTGAAGGGTACCTTCTTGTTACCACCGTACACGCTCGACGAAGACGCATAAACCAAATGTTCCACGGGATGGTGACGACAGGCTTCGAGGATGTTGTAGAACCCGAGGATGTTGCTTTCTATGTAGGCATCGGGGTTCTCGATGCTATAGCGCACGCCCGCTTGGGCGGCGAGGTTGACTACGATGTCGAAATGGTATTCCTCAAAGAGCTGGTTAATAAGGTCTCGATCTGCAATCGACCCTTTAATGAAATGATAGTTCACAGCAGATTGTTTGCCACTTATCGCTTCCAATTCGCGGAGACGGTACTCCTTGAGGGAGACGTCGTAGTAGCTGTTGAGGTTGTCGAGACCGATGATGGTGCCTTCGGCCATCTCATTGAGGAGACGCCTGACGAGGTTGGCCCCGATGAAGCCGGCCGAGCCGGTAATTAATATGGTTTTCATTGTCACGGAATTCTATTTAGTCTTTCCCAAAGCCGCCGTTTATCGATCCCACTCGCCTCCCCCAGCACGGGATGACAAAAACGGCTTGCAGGATGATGAGTGAAGCTTACTTTAACTCGCAACCCTTTACAGCTTCGCCACGTCAGTCACATCGTGTGCTGGCAACGCGTTCTTTTCCAAAAAGATAAATCAGCGTCCAAAATGGCTTCCAATTCATCATTGTTGATTTTGCAAAGGTAAAGAAAATTTGTTTAATGTGGCACGAGAGTAAAAAAATAAAGCAGGACGTTTGATACGGTCTACCAAGGCGCTGGGCATAGATCATGGTCGCATTGGGAAGTGCATAGGGGAGCTGGGCGACAATTGTTTGCTTATACCCTTGGTAATCGGGTAAAGCCACGTGCCGGAGCCTCTGGCGAGTACTATTCCTTTCATTGATATATTGTATTTTCGATTTTATCCTATTTGGCAATCACAGAATTCATTATTCCGCTACTGGCATAGTGTAGGCATACTGTTCGCATACTCTAGGCATAGTGTAGGCATACTCAGGCATACTGATTTAGTATGGGAGTAGTATGGGAAGAAGGGTGTTGCAGTGAGGCTGCATATTGGGTTCGGGGTTCAGGGATTAATCGTTTGTTGCAAATGGTGTATACTCAGTTATGTCTTCTAATAAATATTCTGTTTTCTCTTTATTTGCCACCTCTGTAACCTTCGTTTGCGCCACACAAAGAATCTTATACTCCTTGGACAATAGAGTAACCCCATCTAACATATCTTTATCTTCAACCTTTCCACTATATTTTTTCCCACGCCCTTCTTCATCTATCACCTCAAACGTCCACGTAAGTCTATCTGCACTAACGGCAGTAAAGTGGCCTTTAAACTCAGTATTCTCTGTATTAAGATCAGCGTTTCGCTGAAGCATTTCCTGAATATTCTTCAACGTTGTGAGATTTACATAATTCTCTACTGGAGCAGACTCGAGCTCTGCTGTTTTATATTTATACTTAAGTGTGGACTTATTTGAGATGAGCGTATCTATCAGGTTGCGATAATGACTCAAAGAATAGCCCCTAACTTGGCGTAAGCATTCTATATATTCTTTCGAGTCGGAGAATGAAAGCATCTTATCTATGTGGGCAAATACTTTGTCAACATCAGATTTTCCGAACAAATCTGGCTGAACGTCAGCATATATATGAAGGTTGAATGAAGCAGCCTGATCAACAAAAGCCCTAAGCGACCTGGAGCCCGTAACGCCTAATTTGGGCATGGCGTTAGAATACAGTCCTTTAAACGATATCAGTATTCTCCCGAGTACCTCTACATCCACATCAGGACGACTTTGCTCATCTACAACGCCAATGTGAAATACTGGCTTGTTTAATTCTGATACTTCCTTGTTTATGATTTCATTAGGGTTTAAATCATAATGGATAAAAAAGTCTGGAGCAGGCAAATCTTTCTCGTCAACAATACTTTTCAATTCAATCACTTCAAATTCATTAAAGCCACGGATTACATAATATTGTTGTATCTCCGGATGTGTGTAGATACTGCGCAAATCTACCTTCCCAGCCAGTATTTCAAATAATTTGTATTGAGAAACTCTGATTCCCAAATACTTATCATATTCCTCCTGTGATTCTTCAAGCAAGCATAAGAACAGGCCTCCCACCACGTCTCTACCGACAAAAACTTGTGGTAAATCATAATAGACGAGCACTTTATCTATTGTTATCGTTGTTTTCATATCGCAGGAACATTAATAGGTTCGACCGAAGTATTCAAATCAAAATCGCGAGTCCTCCACCAAGAATAGTGGGAATTTGGCTGGCGCCCTTTACTGATCATCCCGTCTTTTGCTGTAAGAGTAATCTTTGCAACACACGTTTGTCCTAACTTTTGCAGAGATGGTAATTTCATGGCATCTAAGCAATCCTCCACATCGGAAAAAATTGATAGTGCTCTTGCATTACACGCTTGGGCCGCTGTGTATTTCTTCATCGGATATAGTCTCGCATAAGGGACAAAATCATCCTCGGTGCAATCCGCTGACACTGCTCTATAATACACTCCTTCTGGAGGAACTGCGTCCACAGGAGGACATTGCGACGGCAAAGTTTCCACCCAATCCATATTTACTATTGAATTAGTTTACCTCATATTTTCTGTAAACCATTAGCAATGACTTGCTTGTAAGTCATGCTATGAATGCAATGTTTCAAAACTTCTCCCTCAACAACTGATACAAAAACGCCGCACTGGCATAAGCACAGCTCTTATGATGATCGTCACCTTTGTTGCGGTCGGCGAAGTCGCAGACAGCCTTGATCCACAGAGCTTGTTTCTCAAGGCTATGGGCTGTAAGGTAAAGTCCAAAGCCCTCCATATCGAGCGCCTGTAACTTGCGGTCGTTGGTCTTAAGAACATCAACAATGGTCTTCGAAGCCATCACGAAGGGTCCGCAGACGGTCTTGGAGACGTGGAACCGCACTTTGCTATCACCTGTCTTCAAATGGAGCTGCAACAACTCGTCGTTGATGTCGGCACATATTCCCTCGTCACGAGTGACGGCTGAGGCTGCGGAGAGTAGCCGTGTGCTGGCACTGGCTTCGTGAATCTCGCGGAGCCAGGTCACCTCGTCGTTATCCGAATCTTCAAGCTTGCCTGTGGCATAGTCGCCAACGGAGTCTGCTATGATCACATCATCCAAATGTACGTCACCATCTTCAATGCCTGCCGTGATGCCGGTCATAAAAAGGGCATCGACGCGGGCAACTGTGTACAAGGCTGTAGCAAGGATAGAGGTCGCGCACACGCCAGGACGGTCGGCACAGGCAGCTATAACCTTGATGTCGGTGAAACTGCTGGTCGGGACAGTGGTGGTGCGAAAAAAGAACGGAAGGCCGGGGAGACGGCAATCACTCCACTGACATCCATCAAATGCCCGCTGCATCTGCTCGAACTCTTCGCTAAGGGCACAGATGATTCCTACATCATACTTCCCGCGATTCTCTAAAGAACTGATGAAATCGGATTTCATCTTCGCCAACTGGCGCACCTTAACCTTGAGCATCTTCTTCCACTCGAGCTTGCTCTGTGAATAGAAGAGCAGATACCACAGTCGATCACGGAACTCTTCTTTCTGGCGGTCAAACTCCGCTTCATATTCAGTAAGTCCTATCACCTGGAGTGGTAGGTGAATATCCTGATTCTCGTATATCTCGGTCAGGAACTCGGCACCAGCGGTATGAGAAGGTTCCTCGTCTTCCAGTTCGGGGATTACCATATCAAGTATGACAAGGTCGTAGGTCTGCTCGCGCATCTTGTCGCGAGCATCCACGATGGTCCTGGCTTCTTCAACCTCCACCTCGCCTTCGGCAAAGAGAGGCACTATCACCTGGCGCAGGTCATCAATCTTCTGCTCCTTGTCGTCAATAATCAGAATCTCAAGTTTCATTTCAGGATGTCGTTTATTTTTTTCTTAAGGTCCTTTTTCCAGTCATTGCGTTGCGAGGAGTAGAACACGTATGACTTGTAGTTTTGCGGGTAGTTCTCCAGCAACTCCTCGTGGAATGCAGCCAACTCCTTGCGGCCAAATACGTTGTACATTGTAACCACGATGACAGGCGTAACGATGTCACGGAGATACATCCCTTCCAGCAAATCGCGACCGGCAGTAGGTTCGGGTTTGCCCCCACTGGCATCGGAATCGAGGTCGTAGGTGGTCATTGACATATCCAGCAGGATGAGACCATACTTGTCCGGGTTCTCAAAGATGGTCTCCTGGGCTGTGTTGTAAGCCTTGCAACGCTCCACCTCAAAATCCGGGAATTCCTCGTCCAGAAAGGCGATGATGTTGCCGGCCTTTTCGTCGTAATCTTCAACTAATAATACTCGCATATTTACAGTTAAGAGTTGAGAGTTTAAAGTTCAACAACCATATTGGCAAGGTGAATATAAACGTCGGTGACGCATTTCCCTTCGCTGGCCTTGATGGTATAGTTGTTGTCCTGATTACCGAAATCGTACTTCACGATATTCATAGCCTTGGCGAGACCGCTACCACCCTCCTTCTGAATGAGTTTCTCGTTGCTGAGGCGGCTCTGGAAGTCGGCATTGAGTGCTTCTTCGTCGGCCTCTTCAGGCAGATTGTTCTCGATATGCAGGTGCATCACCTGATGGTCTTCAAGCAGAACATCGAAAAGCAACGGGCGTTCCATCTCGTCACGGCTGTATTTGAACACATTACTCAAGAAGATAGTGAGAAGGTCGAACATCGATGCGCTGTAGTCAGCGTGGAACAGGGGGCCTGGCACTGGAGCCTGACCATCCGGCTTCACACAGACATCGGGTGAATACTTCTGAATCGTATCGAGCGCCATCTTGATATGGTCGGCGATATGGAAGTGTTCGGGCTTAGCCTCTTGGCGGTAGAACCAGTTTTCGACCTTGGCAATGCGCGTAGTGAGTTCCTCACGTGCTTTGTTGATAGCATTGTGAATATCGGCCCGGAAGGTGGTATGGGTTTGAATCTGTTCCAGGCTCTTTTCGAGCATAGATATGTTGCCGGTGAAAGATGGCTTGAGCTCGGACTGTACTTTCTCGCGAACGGCGACCAGACAGTCTTCCGTAATCTCCCACAACCAATCCATCACCCGGTGGCAGAACTCCTCGGTATTGTGAGTCTCGCCTTCGAACAGGAGGAACTTCTTGCTGATAACTTCGGCAGGCTGTTCGTAACAGAAAAGGCCTCCGTTTTTGTCGTTCTTGTCCACACGAATCTGGATGACGCTGTCCTTGAAGTTGACTATCAGATTGTCCGTGTCACGCGAAAAGCGGCTCAACGCACTGTTGAGGATGTCGCGAGAGGCAGGGTCAAGGTGATACTCGTGAGGCCAGTGACTGCTGGGCACATAGCTGCCACCATCGGTACTGAGAATCAGGTCGAGCTCTTTGAGGAAGGAACGCATCTCGCCCTCGAATACTCCGTGACGGATACGGGTGCTAAGATAGGTGCCGAGCCCGAAGCGACTTTTGAGGAACGCCTGACGGATGATGCCATAGAGCTCGACAGCCACGTCGGCTACAGCATCGGTGGAATAGGATGCAGTGTCCTTAAGAATCTCGGTCAAGCCTTCGGGATCATTAAGGCTGTAGTCCCCTACCACAAGTAGCGTTCGTTCACCACGAGCAAGAGCAGCCTGCTTGCGCAAGCGGTCGTAAAGTGGTTCGATGTCGCACAGCTCATATTTCATTACGGCATCCTCATTGACGTAGATTTTGCTGTCGTCAAGCTTGGCCATACTACGATAAGCCACGATTTCGTGCATCAGTTCGGTATAGATTGCCGAATATTCCTTATTGTCGGGATAGGTTGACTTAAGGTAATTGACAATCTTGAGTTTCTCGTCCAAAACATCGATGGTAGAGCGGAGCTTGTAGTGATGGTATAGGATGTCGTCGCTGAGCAGTATGTAGAAGAACAACTCCACTTTTTCCGGGGCGTTCCTACGGCTGAGCCGCTGGATAAGCTCGGAAGGATAGGTAACCCGTTCGAACTTGCAGCAACGTTCGAGCACGAACTGCTTCTGAGGGTACTTGTCGGCATTGAGGAAGACGAACAGCATCAGGTCTATGTCGTTGCGCAGGCCTTCATAACGCGACTGTTTTATATCGACCATAAACTGCGATGCGTCCACCTTGGAGACGAAGGAGCGGTTCTCGATGAAACAGTCCACATAGAAGCGGACAGCCTCCTGGCGCTTCTCCGGACCGAGAACCACGAGAGATCGGAAGACATATTCTACAGCAGTCTGAGCGGTCGGGATGGAGTCGTGGTTGGCAGAGAAAATCTCCTGCCACTGCTCCAAGGCAAGATGGTAATCCTCACGCTCGTAAGTTATCTTTGCAGTGTCCACGTCGCGGATGTAAGACACTACGGGGCTATCGGATGGAATGTTGCGCTCAGCACACTGTTTCCGGTAGAGGATGGCAGCGGAACCAGGGATATGCTGCAGGCCGCGTTCGAGATAAGTTTTGCGGTCTTCTTCCTTTTCGAATGCCCGGATGAAGAAGGGGTCGAACTGCGTCATCGACAGGAAATCGAGCAGTTCGGAATGGGGCTCACGCATCTCAGACTTGACAAAACGGTCGAGTGAAGCGGCGATGCGAAGGCCGTAAGTAATCTTCAGGAGCGAATTGAGTTTCTCAAGATACGGTGTATTCTCTTTTTCGCTCATCACCTTGTAGGTGTTGAAGGCTATGTTATGAAGTAACGACTCGTTGTTGTGGGTAACAGGATGGAAGCCATTCTTCAGGAACATCAGGGAGCGACAATAAAGCTTGACCACATAGAGGTTGGACGGGTCTTGTTCCAGATAGGTACGGCATCTCTCAGTTGTATCGCCATAACGACCAGTATAGTAGCTGTCGAGAATAGATGTAAAGGATTCTTCAAAGTAGCTATCAGGGACCAGAGGATCATCGTTCAATGCGAGAAGGGGCAGCAACTGGCGGTCGCCCGAGAGCCTGTAAAGCTGTTGGGAAAGGCGCAGAACGGCAGGTCGTTGGTCGGGCTTGGTGATGTAGCAGGAGCGTAACACATAGAGCAACATCGTGTAACGGTCGACTGCGGACTGGATGTCTTCCATCTCGACTACTTCGGCGAGGCAGTCAAGGTCGAAGTACTGGTAGTAATTCAAGCGGAACAGGTAGTAGTCGAGGCGTCCTCCCTTTTCCTGATTGCGTTTGAAATGGGATACCAGCATATTGTCGTAGCGAAGCGGCGTCCTACTAAGGCTGCGGTTGCCGAGATTCTGGACAAGGATGGGAACGATATGCAGGCGGTTGGCTTTCTTGTAGGCCTCGTTGACACGGGAGAAGAGGGTGTAGCACTCTTCCACGTGGCCCTGATAGCCCGCGATGGTGAGGCGCATCTCATAGTACCAGACGGAATATCCGAATTGCTTTACACTTTGTTCCAAAAGTTCTGTGGCATCGTGATAGTTTCCTAACAGGATGTGGCGCTCTACCTGATCGCGAAGGTTGACAAACTCGCGGATCTTGCTGTGGAAACTACGGAGACCTACTATAGTCCAGCCCACCTCGTTCTCGAAATTCTTCGGCTTGAAATAGTAGCTATTGTCGCCATTGCCCAAGGATGCAATCTCCTTGGGGCACGAGTTACCCCAAACCGCACGCTCAGCGATAGGAACACTACGGAACAGTTCGTCGAGTGTCTCCTTGGCAAGCGTGTAGTTTCCACCCAGATTTTTGAGCTGACAGGCCAAACGGGCAATGTTTAGCTTATCACCTTTCTGCGCCAGAAAGCTAGAGAGTATATGATACTTCTTGGCATTGGCGGTGAGCTTGGGCAGTACTTTTGTGGGTATGTAGGACTTGCGACTCATTCGTTAAGGTTTCACGTTCAGATTTCGAATCTCTTTGTGAAGTAATCGTACAGGCGATTCTTAATCTCCTCTGGGGGATTCTTGGAAAGTTCCTTGCGGAGTTGGTGATCAGTGGTTCCGATCAAGGCTGTGCATAGAGCGCTGGCATTGTACTCTTTGTCTTCACTCTGTGCGCCGCAGTCTTCGAACATATAGTAAAGAATGTTTCCGACGAGGTATTGATTGAAATTGGTATTCTTCTGTTTGCCGGGGTCATAGACCTTCTCCTTGACCTCCTGCATATTGAGGATGTCACTCCAAATGTTCTGGAAGTCCGCCTTCCATGCATCATCGAGCAGAGGGCGCACTTTGCTGACCCAGGTAAGGATTTCTTCTCGGACGACCTCAGTATCTACTAGGGTCTTGGGATTCTTTCTGACGTTTGGCTTCGGATTGTCTGTCGTAGCTTCATCAGCAAGTGCTTCAAGATCTTCGTCACTTGCACCCTGAAGATTTGAACTTGGGCCTCCATTGATATGGTAGTGCTTGGTGACTACCGTTGTGGCATTAGGTGCCAAGGTCTCAACCTTGTTGATGTTATAGGTATTCTCATTATAGGTATTGCCTTGTCCAGGGTCGCCTTCTATTTGTACTTTCATTGCTGGTATCGGGTTGGTATCTACGAGGAAATCTGTTTTGATGTGTCGTTCATGTTGACGGATGGTTATGGCCAGCTGGCGGGCTTTGCTGAAGTATGCGCTGCGGCGGATTATCGGTTGCAGACTCTTGGTGAAGGCCGTCTCGGCGTAAGAGGGCTGGTCTTGCACGGTGAGAGCGACCCACGCGAGGCAAAGTATCAGATCGGCCTGACGGCTGTTACCGGTTCGGCTGCGGAGTTCGTCAACATAACGTGATGTAAGGTTCTCGCCGGGAGTTTGGTCCGTCACAGCCTGTCGGCAGATGGCGAAGACTTCGGCAAAGAGTTCCTCAGAGTTCAGACCGTCTTGCTTACAGACCCCTGATTCCAACAGGAACTGATGAAAATAGGGGTAGAATTGGCTGGAAGAAAGGGGGTTCTGAGCTTCCATTATATCTTCGTAAATTATTGTATATCAATATGGAAATTGGAAGAAAGTGCCGGACAGGTTTCTTCCTTGCTTCCGGGGTATTCACCGCCATATCTTTGCAACCGAAATCAGTTCTGAACTGTATCCCGGGTAGCTGGTGAGGAACGGTTTCAAGGGTTAATCAACGGCATTCTAATTTAATAAAACGTATGCGTATGCAAAACACTTTTCTTACACCTCACTTCTCCCTGCTGGAGATGTGTGAGAGCCGGACGGCAAAGCGGTACGACATCGAGAACGTGGCACCGCCCGAGGCGGTGGAGAACCTGAAGCGGCTGTGCGAGGCGACGCTGGAACCGCTGCGCGAGGCGCTGGGGCTGCCGGTGGTGATCACGAGCGGCTACCGCTGTCAGCGGCTGAACGCGATCCTGACCCATTCGACCCGCAGGTCACAACACCTGACAGGGTGCGCTGCGGATTTCTACATCGGCCAAGAGCCAGCTTCACGTTCCAGCTTCCAGGTCTCCGGTCATCGCGAACGACTCATCAAGGCGTTCCGCCTGATTCTGACGGAGCCGTCTATCGACTTCGACCAGCTCATCCTCTATCCCAACTTCATCCATGTGAGCTATGTCTCGATGGTGACCAACCGCCACTACATCATGACTGCCCAAGACAATGGGAAGTATCGTCGCGTGACGCGAGAAAATGCGCTTGCGCTCAATTAATTATCAATTTCAAATTATCAACTTTCAATTAAAACACTATGGCACAAATCAAACAAGTCGGCATTGGCCGCAAAACCACTGGTACCATCGACGGTATCACTTATGTCACTCGTAACGGCAAGACCTACGCCCGTTCAACCCCAACCATGCCAGCTAAGGCTTACAAGACCCCTGCAGCATTGAAGCGTCAGGCCGTCTTCAAGATGATCCAGATGCACCTGAAGTACCATCTGCGTACCATCCGTCAGACATTCACCCCGAAGGGAAACGGTTCGCCAAGCAACCGCTACTATTCGCTGAACGGCAAGGCGTTGCGCCTGGCACTCGATGCCTTGGCCGACCGCTATGTGGCCGGCGAAGATGTCACCCTCACCGATGTGGAGAACGCCATTAGCGCTTTTGCCGCTGAGCATCCCTCTTCCATCCGCATCGCTTCGCTTGCCGGTTATGGGGAAGTGTTCCTCACGGGTGCCTGGCCAACGACCATCACCCTCAACGCCAACGGTGGCGACAGCACCGTCATCATCATCGTGGCTGAGAATGGATCCTCAACGACCATCAATGCCACGACGACCAACAACACGCAACCTTCAACTGTTAACCTTTAAATCCAACAACAATGAAAAACCTGTTTTCGAAGCGTGCATCTCGCTCTTCAAATGCGACCCCCGACCCTATTCAGGACTCGCCTAAGAAGGCGCTCTGGAAGTTCATCATCCAGACCATCATCAGCATCCTCACTGCCATCCTGACAGCCTTAGGAGCTTCCTCTTGCGTACATCACATGATGTAATTCCTCTTGGTCACACAGATTTCACGGATTGTCACAGGTCTGTGTTATCTGTGTGACTTCTTCAATGTTAACAATCAATCCCACAATAAAATGAGACAAATCAAATATATCCTTATTGACGACCATGGCACAAGCCAAGCAAATCACTATACCATCAACCACAATGGCAACATTGTCGAAAACATCGGCATCCGCAAGCCTGTAAACGTCATCAATCGTACCATCGACCCCGATGGGTATAATAGCAATTCTGTTGTGATTCTTTGCAAAGAGTTTGATAGACCCATTTGCAGAGCAGCCCTAAAAGACTTGCTAGAGGAACTTCGCCATCACTTCCCCGATGCCAAGATATTCGGAACCAGTGAGATTGGCGAATACTTCATCAAGGTTTCAGGCGAAATGAACCGGCTGAGATTCGAGCTAAGCGAGTTGTCGAAAGATAGTGACCCCGTCATGTGACATTCTGGAAACGATATCAAACTATCCCTTCCTCCACACCATCTTATTCACAATCCCCGTATAGCTCTGGATGATCTTCACCACCTTGGTGCTCACGTTCGGTTGGTGAGTTCATCGAACCACGTCCACATTCCTTCGACAAGCTCAGGAACCATCGGGCACGGGGTCTAGTGTTTTCTATTACTTAATTGTTTTAATAGTTCAATGTCTCCGTTGATAAGAGCCTCTTTCTTGGCTCTTGACCAACCGTGGAGTTGTCTTTCTCTTTTGTATGCTTGATCAAATGTTGGATATTCTTCTGTGTAGACTAACTTTACCGGAAGGTGGGCTTTAGTAAAGCCACAACCTCTTCCTTTTTGGTGTTCTTTCAGTCTGTTTTCCATATCGGTGGTACTACCTACATAGTACTCACCATTGGAACACAGTAAAATATACGTTACTGCTGATCTTTCCTCCATACCATTTTATTAACAACACCGACGTAAGATTGGATAATTCTAACAACCTTAGTACTTACGTTTTCGTCGGTGTAATCAGGAACTGGTATTCCAGGAAGACCATCCTTAATAAGACTTACAGCCACATCTACACTCTGGAGTAAGCCCTTGGTGTCAATACCGCTTAATACGAAGCACCCCTTGTCCAAGGCCTCGGGACGTTCCGTCGAGGTGCGGATGCACACGGCAGGGAAAGGCTTCCCGATACTCGTGAAGAACGAGCTTTCCTCAGGCAGAGTGCCACTGTCGCTCACTACTGCGAAAGCGTTCATCTGCAAGCAGTTGTAGTCGTGGAAGCCCAAAGGCTCATGCTGGATGACGCGCGGGTCGAGCTGGAAGCCGGAGGCTTCGAGGCGCTTGCGGCTGCGGGGGTGGCAGCTATATAATATAGGCATGTCGTACTTCGCGGCCATGGCGTTGATGGCGTTGAAGAGGCTGAGAAAGTTCTTCTCCGTGTCGATGTTTTCCTCTCTATGGGCACTCAACAAGATGTACTTGCCCTTCTCCAGCCCGAGACGCCTATGGATGTCGCTGGCCTCGATTTCCTTGAGGTTGTTGTGCAGCACCTCGGCCATGGGCGAACCTGTGACGTAGGTGCGCTCCTTGGGCAGGCCGCAGTCGGCCAAGTAGCGGCGTGCGTGTTCGCTGTAGGCCATGTTGACGTCGGAGATGATGTCGACGATGCGGCGGTTGGTCTCCTCGGGGAGGCACTCGTCCTTGCAGCGGTTGCCGGCCTCCATGTGGAAGATGGGGATATGCAGCCGCTTGGCGCCTATCACGCTTAAGCAGCTGTTCGTATCACCCAATACAAGGACGGCATCAGGCTTCACCTCCACCATCAGCTGATAGCTCTTGGCGATGATGTTGCCCATGGTCTCGCCCAGGTCGTTGCCGACGGCGTTCATATAAACGTCGGGGTCGGCGAGTTTGAGGTCCTTGAAGAAGATGCCGTTGAGGTTGTAGTCGTAGTTCTGGCCGGTATGCGCCAGCAGGCAGTCGAAATACTGACGGCATTTGTTGATGACTGCCGCCAGACGGATGATCTCGGGGCGTGTGCCGACGATGATCAACAGCTTTAGTTTACCGTTATTTTTGAATTGCGTCATAAATGGTAGGTTGCTTAAGAATTAAATTTGCTCAATTGTTCCTTTTTATTGCGAAAAGATTCGAAATGTACTTCATAACGCGAAAATTATCTCGATTTTCGCGTCTTTTCGCTATTTTCGCAAGTTTTCGCAATCTCAAACCTTCTCGAAGTACGTGTCCGGTCGGTTGGGGTTGAAGACTTCATTGCAATACATCACCGTCACCAAGTCCTCGGTGTCCGAAAGGTTGATGATGTTGTGCGTGTAGCCCGGGAGCATGTGGACGGCTTGGATGTGGTCGCCGCTCACCTCGAACTCGATGACCTCGTCAGTGCCCTCCTTGCGTTCCTGTATCAGTCCGTGTCCCTTCACCACGATGAATTGCTCCCACTTGGTGTGGTGCCAGTGCTGTCCCTTGGTGATGCCAGGTTTCGAGATGTTGATGCTCACCTGACCGCAGTTCAGCGTATGGACCAACTCGGTGAACGAGCCTCTGTCGTCCACGTTCATTTTCAGTGGGAAGGCCACTTTTTCTTTTGGGAGATAGCTCAAGTAAGTGCTATATAGCTTCTTTGCGAAACTATTTGCAGGTATCTCAGGAATCATCAAGGTTTGCGGCTGGTGAGCAAACGCTTTCAGCAAGTCAACAATACCACCGAGTGTTATCTTATGGGTCGTCGGAACATAGCAATATCTGCCATCCGTCTTAGGCAATACCTCTAAACCTTCGAACTCGCAATGATGCTCCTCACCTTTAAGGCAGGCTATCATTTCATCGACCAAATCATCAATGTAGAGCAGTTCCAGTTCCACCGACGGGTCGTTCACCGTGTACGGCAAGTCATTGGCCACAGCATTGCAGAACGTTGCAACCGCAGAGTTATAGTTCGGCCTGCACCATTTGCCGAAGAGGTTCGGGAAACGGTAGATTAACACGCGCGGCCTCAACGCAACATTGTTTTCAACATCGGAATAACCGGAAGAATCGGAAGAGGATTCTTCTTTTCTGTTCTTTCCGTTCCTTCCGATGTTCAAATAATCCCGTTCGTAGTCAAGGAACAGGTCTTCGCCTGCCTTCTTCGAGCGGCCGTACTCCGAGTTGCCGAAGCGGCCGGTCAGCGAGGCCTGTTGCGACGAGCTCAACATCACAGGACAACGATTGTTATGTCTCTTGAGCGTATCGAGCAGCGTGCTGGCAAAGCCGAAGTTGCCTTCCATGAATTCCTCTTGGTTTTGGGGGCGGTTGACCCCTGCCAAGTTGAAGACGAAGTCGCAGTTGGCGCACCATGCGTCCAGTTCCTCAGTGGTGTTGCCCAGGTCGTACTCGAAGATTTCGTCAATCTTCAGTTCGGGAAAGCGGCGGTCCTTGCCGTTTTGTATGTTCTTCAAAGAGGCACAGAGGTTTTTGCCCACGAAGCCTTTGGCACCAGTTACTAAAACACGCATTTCGCTTTATTTTACAATATTAGGAATCCCATTCAACTCATTCTGGATGTACTCCAACGAGGCAATCTTGGCCTTGGTCTCTTCGAGGTTGAGGCGGCGGGTGTTGTCGCTGTTAAACTCTTCGATGGTGGCACGCTTTATGTCGCCTTCCTTGAAGTACTTGTCGTAGTTGAGGTCGCGGTTGTCGGCAGGTACACGATAGAAGTTACCCATGTCTTCCGCTTTGGCACACTCCTCTTTGGTAAGCAGTGTCTCATACATCTTCTCTCCGTGACGAATACCAATCACCTTAATGTCATTCTTGTTGCCTCCAAAGAGCTCACAAACCGCCTCGGCCTGGGTTTGAATGGTGCAAGCAGGGGCTTTTTGCACAAGGATGTCGCCGTTCTGACCATGCTCAAAAGCAAAGAGGACCAGGTCAACGGCCTCTTCCAGACTCATGATGAAGCGGGTCATCTTAGGTTCGGTCAACGTAATCGGATTTCCTTTGCGAATTTGGTCAATCCAGAGCGGAATGACAGAACCGCGCGAGCACATCACGTTGCCATAACGTGTGCAGCAAATCTTGGTGTCGCCACTGAGACGGCTCTTGGCCACGGCTATTTTCTCCTCAATCGCCTTGGTGATGCCCATCGCATTGATGGGATAGGCCGCCTTGTCGGTGGAGAGGCAAATCACGCACTTCACACCCGCATCGATGGCCGCGTCCAACGTGTTGTCCGTTCCGATGACATTGGTTTTCACCGCCTCCATCGGGAAGAACTCGCAGGAGGGAACCTGCTTCAGCGCAGCGGCATGAAACACATAGTCGACGCCTTTCATCGCATACTTCAACGTCGACTTGTTGCGCACGTCGCCGATATAGAACTTGATTTTGTTGGCCACCTCTGGCATACGTGCCTGAAAGTCGTGGCGCATATCGTCCTGCTTCTTCTCGTCACGGCTGAAGATACGGATCTCGCCGATGTCGGTGCGCAGGAAGCGGTTCAGCACGGCATTGCCGAAACTGCCCGTACCTCCAGTGATGAGAAGGACTTTGTCTTTGAATACTGACATATTTTTATAATTGAGAATTGACATTGACGGTTTTCCATTAAATATGTTCCTCCACCCCCCTAAAATGCACATTCAACTCATGCAGATGCTCCAAAAGCGTACCAAGCGGCGTGCCTTCTGTCATCTTGGCGAAGGCATTGACATCCTTCGGGAAGCATTTGCCACCGTAGCCGAACTTGCCGTCGGGGCCGGGGACGTAGGTGTGGGTGTCGTTGATGTAGCCAGAGAGGAGGATACCCGTATGCACCTTGCGCCAGTCGGCTCCCATCTGCTCGCAGTACTCACGGCAGGCGTTGAAGTAGGTCACCTTATAGGCACCAAAGACGTTGTGCATATACTTGGTCAGCTCGGCCTCAAGAGGGGTCATCACCGTGAACTTCTTGCCCACGAAGATCTTGGTGAGCAGTTCGTGGGCACCTGTGAACACCATGGTCTGCTTCTTGAAGTCTTCAATAAACGTGCGCTCGGTGAGGAACTCGGGCATATAGCACACCTGGTGTCCCGTCTCCTTGCTGAGGCGCTCGCTGGTGCCAGGCAGGATGGTGGTACGCACGAACACAGGCACGTCGGGCAGTTTGGTGATGAGTTCCTTCATTAGCGTAAGGTCCTGTGTGCCATCGTCCTCGGTAGGCACATGGATTTGGAGAAATGCGATGTCAATATTGCTCAGGTCGTCATTGTAGCCCTTGGGAGGGTCGCTGATAAAAAGCTTGCACTCAGGGTTGTTGTGTTCCAACCAATCTTTCAAGGCTCCGCCTACGAAGCCGCATCCGATAATTCCAACGTTGATCATATTTTAAATTGATAATTGATAATGCTTCGCCTCGTCAGTCACAATCCGTGGCGACAATTGTTTGATTCAAAACTAAATGAAACAACTTGACAATTTGTCTTGATGTTTCCTTTTTTACCTTTCATTTCGTTTGCAAAGATAAAGATTTGTTATTGTAAAATACAAATAAATATTATTATTATTTTTCGACCATCATCCGCTTCCACTTGAAATAGCCGAAGACGGCAATGACGACATAAAGGGCATACAAACTCGCCTTGAATGGGATGTCCTTGTAGAAATAAAGCCCGCAGGTAACCACATCGACGACAATCCATACAAACCACTGTTCCAGATACTTGCGTGCCAATGCCCAGATGCCAACGATACTCAATGCCGTGGTAAAGGCATCGAGGACGGGGACATTGCTGTTGGTGAAACGGCTGAGCAAGAAATAAATGGCGACCCAGATGGCAGCCGCCGCGCCAAGCCATATCGCGGCTTGCTTCTTAGGCATGTGGCGAATGGGCAGGTCGGCACTTTTCTGCTTGTGGCGCATCCAGGCGACGAAGCCGTAGACGGTCATGGCCAAGTAGTAGAACTCCATGCCGCAGTCGGCGTAAAGTCCTTTCTGGTAGTACAATACGATGCCGAGACTCTGCATCACGAAACCGACAACCCACATCCATACGCTGGCCTTGTACTCTAAGAGGATATAGGCCAAACCGAGGGCCGTCGTAGTGATGTCGAGCCAATGGGAAGCGAAGAAGGACATTTTTGGAATTGAAAATTGAGAATTGAAAATTGAGAATTGAGAATTAATCGCCTTTGAGGGTTTTAATGATTGCAGTAAGTATCTTTATGATTTCAGTACAGTCTGTCGCTAAAGAATTATACATATCATCATCTAAATAATTGGTAGCATGAAGAAGATCAAGCCAATAATCGGTCTCATCGGCTTCTTTTAATGCAATACTAAGTTTGCTAAGGAAATCATTTCGGGATTGCGCGTTTTTACTTTCACGAGTGTTCGCTCCTATGCTAGTACCACAACGGAGCAGTTGCTTTGACATAACAAACTCATGTTGCTCTTCAACCATGAACTTATAGCAATTGATGATTCTAATCGCAAAAGCCTTACTTTTATCCTGAATCGCGTTATCCATAATTATCAATTATAAATTTTCAATTATAAATTATTCTTCATCTCCTCCGCAAAAGCAACGAACTCACTGACATTCATCTGCTTAAGGAACAACAACCCATGCGTGGCACGAATAAGCGGATGCTCGTTTTCATAAAAATAGTCCTTCCCCAAGATGAGTTGCACGTCCTTGTATTGCTTCACCCAAATCTGCTCGGCCAACTCGCTGAAAGGCCCGTCGAAGTCGGGATTGGGAAACTCGGCTTTCACCTGCGTCAAATAGCTGTCCTTGAAGGCTTTCTCGAACACGGCCATGGCGTTGAGCGACACGGGCACGTAGACGTTGGCCTCGGCAGGATGGAACGTCGACCACACGTTGCGGTAGCCGAAGATCTTCAGCTGGCTGAGGTCGGCCTCTTCGTTCCACCGACGGATGGCCTCGGCGATGGTCTGCATCACCTTGTAATGCGTGTTGGGTCCCAGTCCTTCGTAGTCGATGGCCACGGTGATGGTGGTGGGCCTGATGCTTCGCAGCTGGCCGAGGATGGCATGGACATCGTGTTCATGAACCAGATAGGACCCTTGATCATACAGCCCTAACCGCAGGTGGTGGATATGGTCCAAGGCAGTGCCGGCATAAGCCCAAACCAGCTCTTCCTCAAACTCGCGCACCTCCCCTTTCAGCTTCTGTATCTCAGGGCTGTTGGGCTTGCCCTCTTTGAGGTTCTCGATTTCCTCGTTGAGCCGTTTCACCGTCTCCTCGACGCTCTTCAGCTGCCACAGCCCCACGGCATCGCGCAGGATGCGGTGACAGAAGCCGCGCCGCATCTCATCAGGGTTCTTGCGGGCCACGTTGTCGAGGTAATGGTGGACGTCTTTCACCTGCTTGAAGCGGTAGCCCTGCTCGAAGAAGTCGGGGTAGCGTACCATCTGGATGCGGCCTTCGTGGAGGTAGCGCAGCGTGTCTTCCAAGGCTTCGCGCAGGAATTTATCGGTCACCGAATGGTAGCCCGAGGTCATGATGGCGAAATGCACCTTGTTGCGTGGCGAGCGCAGCTGCCTGTTGATGAAAGGCATGAGACCCAGCATGATGTCGTCGTGGTGCGGACCGGTGTGATAAATCACCTCGTTGTCCAAGATGTTGACACCACGCCAGAGCTTGGTCTCCACGTCGTCGATGACTTCTTGGACTCTTTCGAGGCTCAAGTCGGGGATGCGGGTGCAACGGGGGTCGTTCTTCAGGTCGTCGAGGGTGAGCTTATGGGCATAGCGGTCGAGGACTTTGCAGAGGCCGAGCACGGCGTGTTCGGTCTTCTCGAAGGTCCACGGGCCGCTTTCAAAAAATTCTGGAGAGGTTTTATTAAACATAAATAGAATGTAGTTTATTTTGCGGGTTGATCAGGCCTTGTAAAGCATGTCATTCCTCGCGGGGCAAGTGGGTATGGAATCTGTGATTTACAAGGCCGTCTATAAAAGTGATTCTTTTTGTCCGCCTCCTATAGATTCCAATCGCACAAACCTCTACTAGGAATGACATAGGAGGCTACTTTGACTGTTCAAGCAGGTCTATTCTTTGTGGATTGATTGTATCTATTAACTTTTCTTTAGCAGCTCTAGTCATGTTTTTAATCTCTTTCTCTCTATCAATTGCTTGATTAATCATTCCAAAATCTTCATAATACACCAATTTATGGCATTTGTATTTAGCAGTAAAAACAGAACCTTTTCCTTCTTTGTGTTCACCAACACGACGCACAAGGTTGTTTGTTACACCTGTATACAATGCTCTGCCATTGGCACTTTGCATCATATAAACCCAATAGGTGTTCATTTCTATCTAATATATATGTCGCATCCTCAAGTTTTCAATCGTCTGCTACGAATGACATAGGAGGCTGTCTTTAATCCCGCTTGAAAATGTCTCTCGTGTAAACCTTGTCTTTCACATCGTCGAGGATGCTGTCGTAGCGGTTGGCGATGATAGCCTGGCTCATGGCCTTGAAGCGGGCCATGTCGTTCACCACGAGGCTGCCGAAGAAGGTCGTCCCGTCCTGTAAGGTCGGCTCGTAGATGATGACCTCGGCACCCTTGGCCTTGATGCGTTTCATCACGCCCTGGATGCTCGACTGGCGGAAGTTGTCGCTGTTCGACTTCATCGTCAGGCGGTAGACGCCGATGACACAGCGATGCTCATGAGCGGCATCGTATTGCCCTTGGTCGTAGTAGTCGTAATAGCCCGCTTTCTTCAACACTTGGTCGGCAATGAAGTCCTTGCGGGTGCGGTTGCTCTCCACGATGGCGCGAATGAGGTCTTCAGGCACGTCTTCGTAGTTGGCCAAAAGCTGCTTGGTGTCCTTGGGCAGGCAATAGCCTCCGTAGCCGAAACTTGGGTTGTTGTAATGGCTACCAATACGTGGATCAAGACAAACACCATCAATAATAGCCTGAGTATCAAGTCTTTTTACTTCTGAATATGTATCCAACTCATTGAAGTAACTCACGCGCAAAGCCAGATAAGTGTTAGCAAATAGCTTCACGGCCTCGGCTTCTTTCAGACCCATGAAAAGCACGGGAATGTCTTCCTTAATGGCACCTTGCTTCAACAAGTCGGCAAACTGATGCGCCTTGGCCTCCAAATCGACACTGACCATCGAATGAATTGCTTCGTTCTCAGCATCGTATCCTTCGATGGCTTTGGGGTAGCCCACGATGATGCGGCTCGGATAAAGGTTGTCGTAAAGGGCCTTGCTCTCGCGCAAGAACTCCGGCGAGAACAGCAAGTTGAACTTTTTGACGCCCTTGGCAGCATACTTCACATAAAGGCTTCGGGTGTAACCCACCGGAATGGTGCTCTTGATGACCATCACCGCATCGGGATTTACGCTGAGAATCAGGTCGATGACCTCCTCCACATGACTCGTGTCGAAGAAGTTTTTCTGCGGGTCGTAATTGGTCGGGGCGGCGATGACGACGAACTCAGCATCTCTATAGGCCGCTGCACCGTCTAAGGTGGCCGTGAGGTCGAGGTCTTTCTCGGCCAAGTATTTTTCAATGTATTCGTCCTGAATGGGCGACTTACGCTGGTTGATGAGGTCGACTTTTTCGGGAACCACGTCGACGGCGGTCACATGGTTGTGTTGCGCCAACAGGGTGGCGATGCTCAGGCCAACATAGCCTGTGCCTGCTACTGCGATGTTCATTTCAGTTGTTCAGTTGCTGATGGCTGTTGGTCTCTGGCTACTGCCAGCAACCAAAAGCCATTATTTCCATCCAAAAGGATGTCCGCTCAGTGGCAGCTTGGCCATCGGATGATAGTCGCCGATGAGACCGACTGGCTTCGCATTGCGGATTTCGTAGACGATTTCGATGCAACGGCGCGCTTCTTCCAAGCCGAAACCGCGACCAGCAAGGATTTCCTCATAGCTCTTGGTGTGCAGCTCGGTGAAGCCTTGGCTAAACTCAAACTCCTCTCCATCGATCATGATGGTGCGATAGGTGCGCTTCTCCCCTTCCACGGCGTTTTCGGGCAGGGTGTCGGCATTGATGCTGAGGAAATAACGCACACGGGCGCGTTTCAGTTCCAGATAACCGGCCACACGGTCGTGCGAGGCCACGTGGACGATGTTCTTGGTCACGTCGCCGAAAATCCAGCTCAGCATGTCGTAGAAATGCACGCCGATGTTGGTGGCGATGCCGCCGCTCTTGTTGATGTCGCCTTTCCACGAGGCGTAATACCAGTTGCCGCGCGAGGTGATGTAGGTCAGGTCGATGTCGTAAATCTTGTCCTTTGGGCCTTCCTCGATTTTCTTCTTGAGAGCCACGATTTTGTCGTGGAGGCGCAGCTGCAGGATAGTATTGATCTTATGGCCTTGACGTTCCTCCACCTTCTGCAGGGCGTCGATGTTCCACGGATTGAGCACGAGGGGCTTCTCGCAGATGACGTCGGCACCGAGGCGCAAGCCATAACGCGAGTGAGCGTCGTGCAAGTAGTTGGGGGTACACACGCTCACATAGTCGATATTGGTGCCGCTGTCGCGCAACTTGGTGTTGTGGCGGTCGAAGAGCTCTTGCTCGGTGAAGAAGGCAGCCTTAGGGAAATAGCTGTCCATGATGCCAACGCTGTCGTTTCTGTCGTAGGCGGAAACGAGGGTATTGCCTGTGTCTTTAATGGCTTTCAGGTGGCGCGGGGCGATGTAGCCGCCGACGCCGATGATCGCGAAATTTTTCATTATATGTTATTCTTCTCTATATCCTTAAAGTACTTCACCGTGCCATATTTGAGTTCGTCACAGGCCGCGTCGTCGCAGACGATGATGCCCTTCGGGTGCATCTGCAACACGCTGACGGTCCACATTTGGCTCACTCCACCCTCGATGGCATGGGCCAAGGCGCGGGCCTTGCCGTGACCATTGGCCAAAATCATCACCTCGCGACTGTCCATCACAGTGCCCACACCCACGGTCAATGCGGTCTTCGGCACCTTATTAATATCGTTGTCGAAGAAGCGCGAGTTGGCGATGATGGTGTCCGTCGTCAGGGTCTTCACGCGGGTGCGCGAGGTAAGGCTGCTGCCAGGCTCGTTGAAGGCGATGTGGCCGTCGGGACCGATGCCGCCCATGAAAAGGTCGATGCCGCCATAGCTCTTGATCTTGGCTTCGTAGCGGGCACACTCGGCCTCCAGGTCGTCGGCGTTGCCATTCAGGATGTTGACGTTCTCCTTCTTGATGTCGATGTGGCTGAAGAAGTTGTTCCACATGAAGCTGTGGTAGCTCTCGGGGTGGTCCTCCGGAATCTTCACGTACTCGTCCATGTTGAAGGTGACCACGTTCTGGAACGAGATTTTGCCTTCCTTGTGGAGGCGGACCAGTTCGCGGTAGGTGCCAATGGGCGTCGAGCCGGTGGGCAGACCAAGGATAAAGGGCTTTTCAGCCGTAGGATTGAAGGCGTTGATGCGCTCCACGATGTGGTTGGCGGCCCAACGCGACATAGCGTCGTAATTTTGTTCGATGATGACTCTCATATTCAGTTGTTAGTTGTTAGTTGTTCAGTTGTTCAGTTGCGCAGGGACTTACGTCGCCTGCTTATGGGCTGTCGTCCCTTCGGGACTATGGTTTGTCTGGGGATTGAAATCGCCCGTTGTATTATTGCCGCCCCTTCAGGGCTTTGATGCCGCTTCGCGTCACTGCGAGGCACGAAGCAGTCCATTATCTATATTTCTGAATTAATTGCACGAAATCTTCGGTTTCCTGACGGATTTCCTTGACGAACGACACATCGTCGATGCTACCCACAACGGCCAATTTCTCAGCTTCGTTGCGGAAGGTGGCGTTGCGGAACTCATTCTCGTAGTCCTTCTTGCGGCTTTCGTAGACCTGGTCACAGATGAAATGCTGGATACGGATGGCCTTGTCCAAGTTGTCGTGCCACATCTCTTCGGTCAGCACGTCGGTCTCGTCCTTGTAGAGGAACATCAGCGAGAAGTAGGCATGACGCAGTTTTTCCTGTTGGTAGTTGTCCCACAGCTCGTCGTAACGGTGATGGATCTCGTCCCAAGTGTTGAGCACGCCGTCGCGGATGTCGGCTCGCAACTGGTCGACGTATTCCTCGGGCATGGTCTGACCTCCAAGGTTGATCCACTTGCGCAAACGCTTGCCTTTCATGTGGTTGACGATGGTCTCCATATCAACATCAGGATGGGCTTCAAGATAATGCAGCAGCGTCTTCACAGCGTAATAGGTGATCATGTCGCCATAGGCATGATAAGCCTTCAACGGCTTGATAATACGCACCTTGCGCTTGCCTTTCTCCATGTGCTCGCCAAAGACTTCCAGCTGTTTGACCGTTTCAGGCTCAAAATCGAGGAGCTGTTTGCCGCATTCGCGCAGGTCGTAGTATTCGTATTTCTCGGGGTCTTCGCCTTTCTTGCGAAGGTAGGCCTTTGCCACCCACACTTCGAGCAGTTTGCGACCCTCGATGATTTCCTCAACGGTGTCGGGAGCAAGGGTCTCAAACTCAATGTTTTGGATTTTGCGTTTGCGTTTGTCGCGCTTCAGGTATTTCGAGGTGTTGCGGGCGATGGCATACATGTTGTACATCCACCAATAGGCGGGCATCACCTCTAATTCGTCCTTGGCCGTGTTGTTGTTGACCAAGCAGAACGGGAGCATGATATTGAGTTCGTTGGGATAGTCGGCTTTCGAAAGCAGGGTGAATGAGGCGAAACGCGACGAGTGTTTCACGCTGGAGCATAGTCCAGGCCAGAAGCCACGCGAGGCCACAATCTCGCCATCGGTGGCGCGACTGTTGTGGTTCGAGCCGATGGTGGCGCCAGCGGCCATGTTGCTCTGTCCCATCACGCAAGCGGAGATGAGGAACGAATTGTTGTGGTGCTGCTCATGCGAGGGGAAGATGAGGTTGTTCAGGACCTCGCAGCACGAGATGGTGGAGTTGTCGCCCAAAACGGAATGGATGAGGCGTGCACCATATTTCAGGTTGCAGTTGTCGCCGAGGACAAAGCGTGTGGCCACAACCGAGTAGAAGATGCGGCAGCCGTAGCCCGTCACGCCGTTGACCAAGATGACACCCTCGCCGATTTGCGAAGGCTCCTCCTCCGACGAGTTGATGGTGACGTTCTTCAGCTTGCTCGCACCTTTTATATAACAATGCGGACCGACTTTGGCGTCTTTCAAAATCCAGCAGTTCTTGATGACGCACGACTCGCCGATGGTGCCGTAGTAACCACGGTGGAAGTCGACGCTGGCTTGGGTGATTTCCTTGAGGCGTTCCTGCAACTTGGTGTCGTCGGTATATTTCGCCCAAAGATAGGCATCGGCAGTAATCATGCCGTCGAAGGGCATGATCTTGCGGCTCCCGATTTCGTTCATCACTTCGAGCCACACGCGCACGCTTTCAGGCTCGCCTTCCTTGATGGTGCCATTGCCGAACTTGGAATGGTCGGTGGTCGAGATTTCCTGGATGTTGAACAGGATGCTGCGGTCGCCGATGATGTAGTTGGCCATGTAGTGCACGTCGTGGATGGCGCAGTCGTCGCCGATGTCGCACGAGATGATGCTACTGGAAGTGATGCCAATAGGCACACGCAAGTCGTGGTATTGCAACACCTTACGCGTGACACGACCGATGCGCACCATGCCGAAGAAATGGTTGTTGCGAATCATCGCGGTGTCGAACTCGTCAGTCACCCAGATGTCGTCCCAGTTGGTGGCCGAGTTGCTGTTTTTCACCAAACGCTCGATTTCGTCGGAACGAAGGTGACGCCAAGTGTCGAGCGGTTTGCCGACTTGTTGGTTGCGGTAGTAGTATTCGTCGTGACCGTGCAAGTACTTCTCGTCGATGAAGTTCTTGTAGATGCGGTCGTAGTCAATGATAGTTACTTTGTCCATTTATCTGTTTTTTGCAAAAGGATATGTCATTCCTTCGCTGGATGTGCGGGAGCATGGAATCTATATCCTTTTGCGATTTTTATCTGTTTTTGTACATGTCGTCGTAGTACTTCTGGTAGTCACCCGAAGTGACGTTGTCCATCCATTCCTGATTGTCGAGATACCAACGGACAGTCTTTTCGATGCCCTCCTCAAATTGGAGGCTCGGCTCCCAACCGAGTTCCTTCTGCAATTTCGTCGAGTCGATGGCATATCGCAGGTCGTGGCCGGCGCGGTCGGTGACGTAAGTAATGAGATCCAAATCCTCGCCTTCCTTTCTTCCAAGCAGACGGTCCACCGTGTTGATAAGCACCTTGATGAGGTCGATGTTTTTCCACTCGTTGAAGCCACCGATGTTGTAGGTCTCAGCGATTTTTCCCTCATGGAAAATCAAGTCAATCGCCCTTGCGTGGTCTTCCACAAAGAGCCAGTCGCGCACGTTCTCGCCTTTGCCGTAGACGGGCAACGGCTTGCGGTGACGGATGTTGTTGATGAACAATGGAATAAGTTTCTCCGGAAACTGATAGGGACCATAGTTGTTGGAGCAATTCGTCACGATGGTGGGAAGGCCGTAGGTGTCGTGGAAGGCACGCACAAAGTGGTCGCTCGATGCCTTGGCAGCGCTGTAGGGGCTGTGAGGCTGGTATTTCAGTTCCTCGGTGAAGAACTTGTCGCCGTAGGCAAGGTGGTGCTTGCCGCTGCTGGCCTTGGTGCTGAAGGGTGGCTCGATGCCTTGCGGATGGGTCAGTTCCAGTGCGCCGTAGACCTCATCGGTCGAGATGTGGTAGAAACGCTTGCCCTCCCATTTCTCAGGCAAGCCCTCCCAATACAACTTCGCGGCCTGCAGCAGACTCAACGTGCCCATCACATTGGTTTGCGCGAAAGTGAACGGGTCCTTGATGGAACGGTCCACATGGCTCTCCGCCGCGAGGTGAATGATGCCGTCAACGTGTTCGTCCTGCATCAGTTTGTAAACGCCGTCGAAGTCGCAGATGTCCATCTTGACGAACTTGTAATTGGGTTTGTCCTCGATGTCCTTCAGGTTGGCGAGGTTGCCAGCGTAGGTCAACTTGTCAAGATTAATAATCTTGTATTCAGGGTATTTGTTGACGAAGAGGCGCACGACGTGGCTTCCGATGAAGCCCGCCCCGCCGGTGATGATGATTGATCGTTTATAGTTCATGATGTTAGGTTTTATTGCAATTTTCGGAATGTGTCAGCAGTGATCTCAGACTTGCATTCTTCAATGACCTTGAGCAAATATTGCCCGTACTGGTTCTTCAGCATGGGTTGGGCCAATTGCCTCATTTTCTCTTCCGTAATCCAGCCACGGCGATAGGCAATACCTTCCAAACATGCCACCTTCAGGCCAGTGCGTTTTTCGATGACTTCAACGAAAGTGGAAGCCTCGGAGAGCGAGTCGTGCGTGCCCGTGTCGAGCCAGGCGAAGCCACGACCGAGCGTTTGCACTTTCAGCTCGCCGTCCTCAAGGAAGCGTTGGTTCACCGTGGTGATCTCCAACTCGCCTCGCGCCGAAGGCTTGATGCTCTTGGCCACCTTGACGACCTTGTTGGGATAGAAATACAAGCCCACCACGGCATAGTTCGACTTCGGTTCCTTGGGTTTCTCCTCGATGCTGAGACAGTTGCCTTGCTTGTCGAACTCCGCCACGCCATAGCGCTCGGGGTCGGCCACCCAGTAGCCAAACACGGTGGCTTTTTGGTTTACTTCGGCATCATGCACGGCGTTCTCCAGCAGCTTGGTGAAGCCGTTGCCGTGGAAGATGTTGTCGCCCAAGACGAGGCAGGCACAATCATCACCGATGAATTGCTCACCGATGATGAAGGCTTGGGCCAGACCGTCGGGCGAGGGCTGCTCGGCATATTCGAAATGGACACCATAGTCGGAGCCGTCGCCCAAAAGGCGCTTGAAGCCCGGCAGGTCCTGTGGCGTGCTGATGATGAGGATGTCGCGAATGCCAGCGAGCATCAATGCGCTGATGGGGTAATAGACCATCGGCTTGTCGTAGATGGGGAGCAGTTGTTTGCTAACGCCCTTGGTGATAGGGTATAACCTTGTGCCGGAGCCTCCGGCGAGAACAATTCCTTTCATAGTTATTTATGGGTTGCTTCGCAAGAAATCTCTCAAAATCAAATTGAAAAATCTCTCAAAATATTATAATAATTTTACTTTTTCTATTTCTCCTTCCTTGTCACGGATATACCATTCACTATAAAGTCGGTCCTTTGCAAAATTAACCAACATTCCGTGTGACATGTGTGTTAAGTTCATATAATTCCACAACTGAGTTCTATGTTCTTTTTTTACATACTCAAGTGCTTTAAGTTCAACTATCACAATCCCGTCAACAATCAAATCCATTCGATAAGTCTGGTCTAATTGTACATCATCCCAAAAAATCGGAAGATAAACTTGTCTTTCAACTTTATGCCCTCCTAGTTCTAGTAAATACTTTAGAGCGGCCTCGTAAGCAGATTCCAACAGCCCATAGTGGTATTTGTTGTACACCTTCATCGCACAACCTGTAATCACCTTGAAGATCTCCAACTTTTTATTATGTTCAGCTATTAAATCCATAATCCTTGGTCACATTCTGAACGATTTTGATATAGATTTTGTATGATTTCTCGGCTTTAGCCGACCATATAGATTAATATCCGTCAGGGTTATTCCGTTGCCAGTTCCATGAGTCACGGCACATCTCTTCGAGGCCATACTGCGCCTTCCAGCCCAACTCGCGTTCCGCTTTGGCGGGATTGGAATAACAGGTGGCAATATCGCCCGCGCGCCTCGGCTTGATGCTATATGGAATCTTGATACCATTGACTTTTTCGAAAGCCTTCACGACATCCAATACCGAATAGCCTTGTCCCGTGCCAAGGTTATAAATCGCTATGCCACAATTCCTTTCGATGGCTTGCAGGGCCGCCACATGGCCTCGTGCCAAGTCGACGACGTGGATGTAGTCGCGCACACCTGTGCCGTCGGGCGTGGGATAGTCGTTGCCGAAAACGCCCAATTCGGGTCGTTTGCCAACAGCCACTTGCGTAACGTAAGGCATCAGGTTGTTCGGGATGCCGTTGGGGTTCTCCCCTATCCTGCCGCTCGGGTGGGCACCAATGGGGTTGAAATAACGCAACAGCACGATGTTCCACTCCTTGTCGGCCTTCTGCATGTCCATCATGATTTCTTCGAGCATGCTCTTGGTCTGGCCGTATGGGTTGGTGCAATGGCCTTTGGGACATTCCTCCGTGATGGGAATGATAGCCGGGTCGCCATAGACCGTGGCCGACGACGAGAAGATGATGTTCTTGCAGCCATGCTTGCGCATCACGTCGAGCAAAACGAGTGTGCCTCCGATGTTGTTTTCGTAATATTCCCAAGGCTTCTCCACGCTCTCGCCCACGGCCTTCAATCCGGCAAAGTGGATGCAGGCATCGAAATGATACTTTTCCATCACGCGGTTGAGGCCTTCGCGGTCGCGGATGTCGACTTCGTAGAAAGGGATTTCCTTGCCCGTCAGCTCCGCCACGCGCTCAAGGGATTTGCGGTTGGAATTACACAAATTATCAATAACTACGGTCTCGTGTCCCGCAGCGTTCAATTCAACTAAGGTGTGGGAGCCGATGAAGCCAGCCCCGCCTGTGACTAGTATATTCATATTTGAAATTCAAAATTTAAGATTTAAGATTAAGTTAATCTCATCATTATCAAGTTCGTACAATCCAAAAATCATCTTGTCAATTTCTTCCTGGCTACTGGTGTCGCCACCTAAAACCTTGTCAACAAGTTCGGTGAATTGCCTGTCTTCCTCCGCTGTGACTTTCGGGAACGGCAAGGTGCAAAGGTTGCCCTTCAGGATTTTGAGGTCATTGAAACGCTTGGTGTACAGGAAGTTGAACAGCGACGAATTGAGGAAAGCCAGCACTGTCTTGGTGCTCATGCCGTCCACCTCGGGAATGAGGATATTCGCGCTGTTGAGGAACAACCGCTGCCGGTCGTCGTAGGTGAAACACAACTTGCCCGAAACGAACTTATACACTAATTTCTCCTTGGCGCGATAGAACTCCTCCTTTGCACATTGCTGGAAATCAGCACGATTGAACTTGATGTAGCGGCTCGGTGCTTTCAGGCTATACTTGCCGATGTCCTTTCCCGTAAAGATGGGCTCCATCCCCTTTTGCGGCCTGTTTTTCAGCACTTTGGCATTATTACCCGTGATGATGCCCAAGGCCCAACGGCTGTGTGAGAGGTCGTCGTGGCGCAGGCGCTCCGCCTTGCCGATGATGGCCTCATCGCGGTCATTGAGCATCGGGATGGCGCAGAAATCGTCCTCGAGCGGCATAAACTCCTTGCGCGACACCTCGTTGTTGGCACCATACACCAAATAATTTTGTTCTCCAAATACCGGTTTCTTGCTGACTTTCAAGCTGATGAAATCTGTAAACACCCCTTTGAATCGTTCGCGGTAGCATTTCAGGCTCTCCATGCGCGTCTCGTGCGTCACGAAGCGACGCAAGTCGGCATGAACCTTAATCTTCATCAATGAAGAAGGCAAAAGAAAATGCTGTATCCCGTTCTTGTTCAAGAACTTGAACGACTCGGTGAAAAACAACGAGGCCTTCTCCTTCGAGGAAATGATGTCGGAGGTGTGCAGATGCCCTTTCTCGGTGCCCCATGGCGGATTGGTAACGATGTAATCGAACTTCACGTCGCCAAGAGCAGAGGCCGCATGACGCATGAAGTCCATTTGATAGATTTGTGGATAAACCGATGATTCTCCGAATTTTACCATCAAATTGGCCTTAGCAATCATCACGGCCAGCGGGTCGTTGTCGATGCCATAGAGCTGCTCCAAATTAGCATGTTCCACTTTGAGCAAGAAAATGCCACTGCCACAACATGGGTCAAGGAAACGCTCACCGTTCAATACGCGAATATCGGAAAGCATCTCATTGACAATCATTGGTTTGGTATAATACAAACCTTTCAAGATGCGTTGACCTTCCGCCGTCAGCGACTGGTAAACGAAACCAATCCAGTCGTCCTGCCGGTTTTTCAGGATTTGGCGCGGCACGCTCACGTCAAGGCGTTGGTAATGCGTATATTCCTCGAAAAAACGACGTTTGTTGGCCTCGTTCACGCGGTTGTGCTCGACATACATGGCGCAGAGGCTGAAAATCAGGTCGTTGACGGGATAGGTGGTATCCCTCAGCTCTTCCACGAAGCGTGGTAGACTACCCGCCATCACATAGCCCTCGGGCGTGATGACCTTTTTCGAACGGCTCTTGTTGGCACGACTTGTCAGGCGGTCGGAACCGCTGTTTTTCAGCTTGTCCCAATTGCGTTGGGTGGCTTTCGAAATGTAAATGTTAGGTTCCGTCATGGTATAGCTTCGCCTCCTAAGTCCCATCAAGAATGCTTAACGAACTCTGTTTCAATCATATACAACAACGCCTAATAAGGCAAATTAATGGGGCAAATATACGGTTTTTCTGATATTCAAAAAAATACTTTTTTAATAATCAATGAAGGGGAAAAAACGTCTTCCTTCCATTCCATAAAAATGCCTATTTTTGCACCCATAAACAAGGAAGACTATGATACTGTGTTTGGAAACGGCTACGCCAGTTTGCTCGGTGGCACTCAACGAAAACTGCTGCACCATCGCCTTGCGCGAAACGGAAGGGCAAAACGCTCATTCAGAAAAGATTACCAACTTCATCCGCGAGGTGATGGAGGTGGCCAAAACCGACTACAACCAATTGGATGCCGTGGCAGTGAGCAAGGGTCCCGGCTCCTACACGGGCCTGCGCATCGGGGTGAGCACGGCCAAAGGCATCTGCTATGCCGCCGACCTGCCACTGATGGCCATCGACACCCTTGAAGCCATGGCCTACGGCATGAAAATGAAATTAGGCAGCCAAATCGGCGAGAACGACCTTCTGATTCCGATGATCGATGCCCGAAGGATGGAGGTTTATGCCGCTGTCTTCGATGCCAACTTGCAGAAAATCAACGATACTGCCGCTTTGGTCATCGACGAAAACGCTTTCGAGGATTTGCGGAAGGACCACCACCTCTGGCTCTTCGGCGACGGTGCCCCAAAACTGAGCAAACTGTTTGAAAACCAACTAAATATCAGCATCGTAGACGGTTTCAAGCCTTCGGCAGCCTATATGCTCCCTCTCGCCGAAAAAGCCTTGAAAGCGCAAGATTTCGTCGACGTGGCCTATTTCGAACCGTTCTACCTGAAGGATTTCATCGCGGGCAAACCGCACGTCAAGGGGTTAGTTTAGAGTTTAGAGTTTAGGGTTTAGAGTTTAGAGTTGTGGGGAGGTTTGTGGGAACCCCGTAGGGGTGACAGATTTTAGGCAGGCGGTGTAAACCCCTGCCGAACATAATACGGTGCAACAGGCGGTGTAAACCCCTGCCAACAAAATACGGTGCAGCAGGCGGTGTAAACCCCTGCCGAAAAAAAGAAAAAAAGATGATACCAAATTGATAAAGCCATGAAAAAACTATTGTTTACCGCCATCTTATGGGCATTGGCCACAGCCGCATGGGCACAGGCGCCACACCTCTTCGAGCACACCTACCCCATCGTCACGGCTGAGAACCCCGAAATCCGCGCCATGATGGATTCGGTCTCCGTCGACAGCCTCAAAGCCAACATCGAGCACCTGAGCTCGTACCACACACGCCGCTTCGACAGCCGCTTCATCTACGACGTACAAGACTGGCTCGTAGGCCGTTACCAAAGCCTCGGCACCGACACGGTGATGCTCCACGACTTCAAGGTCAACAAGCCCGGCTATCCCGAAGAGACCGCCGACAACATCCTCGCCGTGCAATGGGGCACCAAGACGCCCAATGAATATGTCATTTGCGGGGCGCATTACGACTCGTGGAACGACGACGGCACCGACCCCGACACCATCCGCTCGCCTGGTGCCGACGACAACGCCACAGGCGTGGCGGGCATCCTCGAAACTGCCAGGATATTAAGCCGTTACACCTTCGACCGCACCATCATCTACGCCAACTGGTGTGCCGAGGAAATCGGGCTTGTTGGTAGCGCAGCTTATGCCCGCGACATGGCCGAACAACTTATGGATATTGTGGGCTACTTCAACCTCGACATGACGGGCTACCTCGAAGAAGGCACTGACATCCATGTTCACCTGATGTACACCACACAAGACTCATTGATAGCCGATTACGTCTACAACTTCAGCCATGTCTATTTCCCTGAAATGCCCATCCGGCAGAATTGGTTGGCCTGGGGCGACAGCGACTATTCCTCCTTCAATCGCAACGGCTATGCGGCCATCCATCCCTTCGAGGACGTACATGCCAGTTCGCCTTTCATCCACACACGTCAAGACGTTTTGGGCATGAGTGTCAATAACTTGGAACAATGCAAACGCTTCACCGAGCTCAACCTCGGCATGGTGGCAACCTTGGCCGGCATCAACCACGACGGCATCAGTGAAACCGAAACCGCCAAAGTGGCCCTATTTCCTAATCCCACCAACGACAAAGTCAACATTTTGGCTGAAGACGGCTTGCAACGCATTGTGGTCTACAACCTTATTGGCCAACAGGCCAAAGCAGTGGAATTGAATGGCGAAAACAAATGCGTCATCAACACAAACGACTTTGCCTCAGGAATTTACATGGTAACAGTAGTGACATTGCAAGGCACCGCTACGCAACGGTTGGTAGTCTACTAAATCAGCCCAATGCCTTCACGCCTGCATCGATGCGCTTGAGGGTCTCCTCCTTGCCCAAAAGTTCAAGGATTTCGCCGATGTGCGGGCCTTTGCCGGCACCCACCACCATCAGGCGCAAACCATTCATTACCAAGCCCATGTTCAGCTCGTTGCCAGTTATCCAATTGTTCAACGTCTCATCGATATTGGCCAAGCTGAACGGCTCGATGCCACGGATGACTTCCTTCACCTTGAGCATCGTCTCGGCGGAGTTTTCTTTCCAGCGTTTCTTCACCGTCACGGGGTCGTATTCCGTCGGGGCCTCGAAGAAGAAGAAGCTCTGATCCCAAATCTCCTTCACGAAGTTGACCCTATCTTTCACCAAACCAGCCACTTTCACGGCAAAATCGAGGTCTACATCGAGGTTTTTCTCAGCCTTCAGCCAAGCCTGATAGTCCTTGCCGACCTCCTCGTCCGACTTGCGCATCAGCCACTCGTGGTTGAACCATTTGGTCTTTTCCACGTTGAACTTGGCGCCGCTCTTGCTGCAACGCTCCAATGAGAATGCCTGAATGAGTTCGTCCATGGTGAAGATTTCCTGCTCGGTGCCAGGATTCCAGCCAAGGAGGGCGAGCATATTAATGAAAGCCTCAGGATAGTAGCCGGATTGCTTGTAGCCCATGGCCGTGTCGCCGGTCTTCGGGTCGACCCAATACATCGGGAAGACGGGGAAACCGAGGCGGTCGCCATCGCGCTTGCTCAGTTTGCCGTTGCCATCGGGTTTGAGCAACAGGGGCAGGTGGGCAAACTGTGGGGCTTCCCAGCCGAAGGCCTCGTAAAGCATCACATGGAGCGGCATCGAAGGCAGCCATTCCTCGCCACGGATGACATGGCTGATTTTCATCAGGTGGTCATCGACGATGTTGGCCAAGTGATAGGTCGGCATCCCGTCGCTCTTGAACAAAACCTTGTCGTCCAAAGTGTTGGTTTGCACGTGCACCTCGCCACGAATCAAGTCGTGCATGACGATTTCGCGGTCTTCGGGGATCATGAAACGCACGGTGTAAGGCGTTCCATCGGCTATCAGTTTGTCGACTTCTTCCTTGCTCATCGTCAAGCTGTTGCGCAGGTGCTTGCGGCTTTGGCAGTTGTAGATGAAAGTCTGCTTGTTGGCTTCGGCCTCCTTGCGGTAACGGTCGAGTTCCTCGGCAGTGTCGAAGGCGATGTAGGCGCAGCCTTTGGCCAACAGCTCGTCGCTGTATTGCTTGTAGAGGTGCTTGCGGTTGCTTTGTTTGTAGGGGCCATATTCGCCGCCCACATAGTCGCTCTCATCGAACTTGATGCCGCACCAGTCCAAGGATTGCACGATGTATTCCTCGGCGCCTGGCACGAAGCGTGTTTGGTCGGTGTCCTCGATGCGGAGGATCATCTTGCCGCCGTTCTTTTTGGCAAACAGATAGTTATATAATGCGGTGCGCACGCCCCCGATGTGCAAAGGACCCGTCGGGCTGGGGGCAAATCTTACTCTTACTTCGTTCATTATGGTGATATTTAATGTTTACTAACTCTGTTGACATGAGACGCGGGACTGCGGGACACGAGACGCGAGACCGTCATTTTCGGCTGCAAAAATAAGGATTCCAAACGATTTAGGGCACGGAAAACGAAAAAAGCCCGCCAAAAGTTGGTGGGCTTGGTGAGGTACCTGGCGGACTCGAACCGCCGTCCCCGGTTTTGCAGACCGGTCCCTAACCACTCGGGCAAGGTACCCTATTGCGGCTGCAAAGATACAACTTTTTTGTGAAATGCAAGCAATTTTCCAAGAAATATTTCAAACCATCCCTCGCGCCGACAGTTTCAGCCAGTTCCAAACGAACAAGGCAATGAAAAGCACACCGCAATACACATAGAAGATTCTCAGGTCTTTACGACGAAGATGGGTCATCGCGTAGGCGGCCATTAATATTAATAAAGGTATGGCCGGCTCGTGGTAACGCTCGCTGTTGGCAGCAAACGAGAACATGATCAAGGCCAGATACGACAGTTCGTAGGCCCCAATCAACGAAAAATCGCGCCATTTCTTTTGCCTGAAGGCGATGACGATGGCCAACATGGCAAAAAAGGCAAGGAAATTGGTGACGAAAGTGCTGCCATGAATCATCTTGTTGTGGTCGGGCGATTCCTCCACCATCGGCGACAAAGGCAAGACAAAGGCACCAGGAGCCAAAACCCAACTTTGGGCCAACTCGCCATGTTTCATACCCAACGACTCGTATCTGTTCGATTGGTACTGCAAATCGCTGAATTTCAATTGGTAGATAATCCTCATCTCACGCCCTATGGGAGTGAAAAGGAAAACCAGAAACACGACCACTGTGGCCACCAAGGTAATGATTTTGCCTTTCGTGCCCACCATGCCGGGCGACGAAAGGACCACGAACACGAGGAAGGCAAAAACCAAACACATGCCGACGATGGTGCGGAAACCAAAGGCGAAGCCAGTGAGCAAAATGGGGAAAAGGATGTTCCACACCGTGTATCGCTTGCTGCGAATGAGGTAGTCCATGCGCTCAAGGGCAAGGATAGAGAGGAAGATCATCTCCATTTCCTTGGTGTGCACGCCGCAAATCTGGACGAGGATAGGCGTGAAAACGCACATCACGGCAGCCAAACGGCCCGTGCGCTCGCCGAAGGTGCGTGAACCCAGCTTCCAAACCACGATGCAAAGGTAGGCACTCATCAGGGCCTTGAAAAGCCGTGGCACCAGCCAGCTGCGCCCGAAAACGGTATAGACCAACGTCAGCCAAAGCGGATAGCCTTGGTCGGACCAGCCCATTGTGTAGGCATTCAAATACCTGAAAATGTATGAGATGTGTCCTTTTTTCAGGCATTTCGACAAATATACGCCCGTGTCGTGATACCAGCGGCTGTCGCCTGCGCCATACTCGAAGCCGATGCCCGTCTCCCAATAATAGTAATAGCACATTACGAAGGCATAGACGGCGCGAATGGCAAATGCCGTCCAAAACACCTTGCGCCAAAAGCGTTTCGGGTCGTCGTTTTTCCATCGGGGATAGAAAACGGCCGTCAGCAGGAAGAAAAACAGCACCTCGCCCATCCCCCAAAGCATCCATTTCGGCTGCAAGGCGTGTGCCTTAAACGCCACGCTGATGGCGATGAGAGCCAGCACATAGAGCCCGATGCCAATAAGGTTGATATGACGCAGCAGCCTGGTTCCCATGGTATCAATGGGTAGAGACGTAGCGCGCTACGTCTCTACAACAAATCATCGGATTTGGAATATTCCTTCATTGCCCTTGCGTTTCGTGGCGGCGCGCATCACCATCGATTTCTCGCGCGGCGTTATCGTGCCAATCTTGCACATGTCGGCGCGTTCCCACCAGTTGGGCTTGTATTCGTGCATGAAGCGGAAAAGCGCTTCAGAGGCCGTCAGCACCGAGGCATCGTAACTCTCTATCACGGTGTCGGAAACCGTCTCAAACTCGATGTGGAGATTTTGGATCGACGGGTTGTAATCATAAGTGAAAGCATAATAAACGACCGTGTCTTTGTGGTGGTCCCTTTGCACGCCATGTCCGTCCTCAAAGAAATACATCATGTAGCCCTTTGTGGTATCGAAGGGGTCGTATTCCTTGTGCTTGTACGAGTCCTCAATCATTTGGCCGAAAAAGTCAGTGTTCCAATGTTCGATTTTCGACACGCCAAAAACCAGATTGATGATTTCGTCGAATTCGAGTTTGTTTTGCGAGAGGTAAACCTTCGCCACCGCCCTGCCGTGCTCGGAAGTGATGGTGAACGACGAACTTCTGTAACCTTCGCCATCGTAGGGTTGTGTGGCGATGGTTATGTTGCCTTGGTTTGTCGGCTCGCCCGCCATGGGGGCAACGGTGTACCAATCGGCGCCGTCGTCGATGCTGGCTGTCCATTTGCAGTTGGCCTTGATCTCGATGGATTTCGAGCCGGCTTCCTTGGGGAACCAAAGCTCATAATCCGACAAGGTGATGGTCTCCCTTTTTTGCGTGACATTCACCTTGACCGAGGTTTTCCCTTTTTTCGAGAGGATGGTAAAAGAGGAATTCCTGATTTCCTGGTTTTCCATCGGTTGTGCGATAACAACGAGCTGTCCGATGTTATCGCTGTCGCTATTCGTGGGTGCGACGCTGTACCAATCTGCATTGTCGTCGATGCTCAACGACCAGTCGCAATCGGCATTGATGTCGATGAAAGCGGTGTCGGCTTCTATCGGGAACCAAACGTCGCACGACGAAAGGGTGATGGTCTCTTTCTTGCAACTGGCAAGACCAAGCATCGCCAAGGCGATGATGGCGAGGATTAAATTCCTTGTTTTCATTGATTTATGGTTTTAATTAGACTTGTAGAGACGTAGCGCGCTACGTCTCTACAACAAATCATCGGATTTGGAATATTCCTTCGTTTTCCTTGCGTTTGGTGGTTTTCTGCCTGAGGAAAGCCTTTTGGTCGGGGTTGATGGTGCCAATCTTGCGCATGTCGGCGCGTTCCCACCAATTGGGCTTATACTCGTGGAAGAAGCGGAACAGCGAGTCGCTGGCGGTCAGCACCTCGGGGTCGTAGTTCTCGGGAGCATCGGTCACCGTCTCAAACTCGATGTGAAGAATCTGGTCGGCGGCGTTGTAGTTATAGGTGAAAGCATAGTAGACGGCGGTGTCTTTGTGGTGGTCCATCTGCACACCGGTGCCATCGGCAAGGAAATACATGGTGTAGCCCGTGGCGGTATCGTAAGGATCATATTCCTTGTGCTTGTACGAGTCCTCAATCATCATGCCGTAATAATCCGTGTTCCAATGCTCAACGCTCGAAACGCCAAACACCTTGTTCATCAGGCCATTGAAGTCGAGCTTGTTTTGGCTGACGAAAACCGTGCGGCGCACGTGGCCGCCAGGCGATTTGATGACAAACGAGGCTCCACGGAAATCGGCGTCGCCCAAGGCTTCAACGGTGATGGTTATCGTGGCGTCGTTTTTCCCTTCCATTTGCGAAATGGTGTACCACGTGGCATCGTCGTTCTTGGCGATGGTCCAGTCGCAATTGGCCTTGATTTCGAAGGTTTGCGAGCTTGCCTCAAGCCCAAACCAAAGGTCGTTTGTAGGAATGATGATGGTGTATTTCTTCACGCACCCTGAAAGGCCAATCACTGCCAGAAGCAGCATTGCCAACATTAAGACTCTGTTTTTCTTTTCCATAATGAATTGGTTTTAAATTTTTGGCAAAAGTACATAAAATTATGAAACGAGGCGTTTTTGTTTGGTTTTCTTGGAGTTTTTTGGCATGTCGGCCAGCATCTCGAAGTCCATGCGATGCTTGAAAAGGTCGACGGCTTTGACGACCACGCGCACCTCGTCGCCGAGCTGGATGACGCGGCCCGTCTCCTGCCCGATGACACGGAAGTTGTCGTCGTCGAGGTAATAGTTATCGCCCGGCAGATTCTCGTAACGCACCAAACCCTCGCATTTGTTGCCTTTCAGCTCCACGAAGAGACCCCACTTGCTCACGCCTGATACCAAGCCTTCAAACACCTGACCAATCTTATCTTGCAGATACTCGGCCTGCTTGTACTTGATGCTCTGGCGTTCCATCTCCTCGGCCTGCTTTTCCATCTCGCTCGCGTGGACACACATGTCCTCGTATTCCTTCTTGTCGACCGAGCCTTGCCCCTCGATGAGATACCTTTCTATCAGTCGATGTACCATCAAGTCGGGATAGCGGCGGATGGGCGAGGTGAAGTGGGTGTAGTAGTCGAACGAGAGGCCGTAGTGCCCAATGTTGTCGGTGCTGTATACGGCCTTGGCCATGGTGCGCAGGGCCACGGTCTCGATGAGGTTCTTCTCGCCCTTGCCTTCCACGTCTTGGAACAGTTTGTTGTAGGAGTTGACCAATTTGCTGCGCGAGCTGACGTCCATCGAATAACCAAGGCGCGAGATGAGCAGCATGAACTTGTTGAGTTTCTCGGGATTAGGCTCGTCGTGTACGCGGTAGACGAAGGTGTTGTTGTGCCATTTGCTCTCGGGCTTGCCGAAGGTCTCGGCCACGGTGCGGTTGGCGAGCAGCATGAAGTCTTCGATTAATTCATGCGACTCGTTCTGCACGCGCACATACGTGTCGATGGGCTTCTTGTTTTCGTCGAGGACGAATTTCACCTCTTCCGAATGGAAGTTGATGCTGCCCAAGGCCATGCGTTGCTCGCGTAGCTTGGTGGCCAGGCTATGGAAGGTCATGATTTCGTCCTTGTAGTCGCCAGGGCCGCCTTCAATCATGGTCTGCACCTCTTCGTAGGTATAACGGCGGCACGACTTGATGATAGTCTTGCCAATCCAGCGGTCGTAGATCTTGGCGTCGTCGTCCATCTCGAACACGACGGAGAAGGTCAGTTTTTCCTCGTCGGGACGGAGCGAGCAGACGTTGTTGCAGAGCTTCTCGGGCAGCATGGGGATGGTGCGGTCGACGAGGTAGACGCTCGTGCCACGGTCCAAGGCCTCCTTGTCGATGGCCGAGCCGGGGCGCACGTAGTGCGACACGTCGGCAATGTGGACACCCACCTCCCAGTGGCCGTTGCTCATCTTCTGCAGCGAGATGGCGTCGTCAAAGTCCTTCGCATCAGCAGGGTCGATGGTGATGGTGAAGGTCTTGCGGAAGTCGCGGCGGCGCTTGATTTCATCCTTGCTGATCTTGGTCGGAATCTTGCCGGCTTCCTTTTCCACCTCCTTGGGAAACTCGATGGGATATTCGTGGGCGGCCAAAATCGACTCCATCTCCACGTCGTTCTCGCCAGGCTTGCCGAGCACGCGGGTGATTTCGCCGAAGGGGTTGCCCGAGCCGTCGGGCCAGTCCACGAGGTGGGCGATGACCTTGTCGCCGTCTTTGGCGCGATGCAGTCCGCCACGTGGAATGAAGATGTCGACCGGCATCCATTCCACATCGGGGCGGACATAGACGTAGCCGTGCGAGATGCTCAACACGCCAACGAAGTCGGTGTGTCGGCGTTCGAGCACCTCCACGATTTCGCCTTCGGGCTTCGCGTTGTTGCGTTTTGGGAACATGGCCACGCGCACGCGGTCGCCATGCAGGGCCTTGTAGGTGTTGTTGGCCGCGATGAAGATGTCCTCGCCTTCGCCATCGTCGGGGATGACGTAGGCCTTGCCCGTCGACTTCATCTCCACCGTGCCTTCCACATATCGCTGCTTCGGCCCGAACTGCGCCAGCCCTGCCTTGCTCATCGTGTAGCTATAGGGACGTGCCTCGTCCAAAAGGCCTTGATCTTTCAGGTCGATAAGGAGTTTATACACTACGTCCTTGCCCGCTTGGTCCTTGATACCCATGATCTTGCAGACCTGCTTGTAGTTCTTCGGGCGGAAGGGTTCGTCGGCGAAGATGCCGAGAATCACACTCGTAAAAGTGCTGAGTTTGTTTTCTATTTTTTTCTTTTTTGGCATAACTAATTCAAGATTTAAGATTAAAATGGAATGGCATATTTCAATCGTTTACAATATGTTTTATGATAACGTAACACGGGTTACGGTAACACATGTTACGTTGCAAAAGTAGGCATTTCCCGGCAATGCGCAAGTTTTTCCTTGGTTTTTCTAACGTTAGATGCTTGTTTAGGCGAAAAAGAAATAGATTGAGAGGTTGGCATTAGGACGGTCTTTTTTCCGCATTGCAAATGCTGATACTCGTGGCTCCCGAATTCAAATTCGGAAGAACGGGGTCGTAGACGATCTGGCTGTGCGTCGTGCCAAGGTATATGTCGGTCAGGCGGTTCATCTTGTCGTAGTGGAAGGTCTCCTCAAGGTTGCGGAGGTTGTCCTTTCGGCTGGCTAAATTACCAAATTTATCGTAATCGTATGACAGGTTTTGCAAATTATTAAAGTTCCAGAATCATATTGTTCGTATAATTCCTTCAATTCGTCAAGGTAACGTACGGATTGTTGTTATCATCTATTGGAATATCAGATTCACTATCATCGATAAAAACAATTCTCATAATACGGCTTTCAACTCTTACATCGGAGATGATTTCGCTAAACATATACTCCTTTTCAACCTTTATTGAATCCAAACTGATAAATAGTATGTTTATCTCACAAACAACAACAACATATCTTTCATAAACTATCATATACAAAAATGGAGTGGCCAAATCCCAACAATTGTATACGCCACTGCTTGGATTTAGTATGCAAAAATGTTGGTCTATTCCAATTCCGAGTAATGCGGAATCCAACAATTCGATGATTGGTTCGACTAAACTACTATTCCAAGAGAACTTGTATTTATGTTCACAAGTTTCGATATACCCAAACATTTTGTTGCATCTGTTATCTTTTTCGGAAAACAAAATTGGGGCTTCTAACGAATAATACTCTTCTGCTGATATTGTTTGCATATTACTAATAAATTTTCGGGATAACGGTTACTACTTTAGGTATAGATAACATATTACTATTTTCATAAAAGAACCCGACATCAATACATCCAGTTTTACCTATTTCAACCTGTCTAGTAATAACCGTTCCATAGTTAGTTGTTTGTGTTTTAATAATATTGCCTTCTGTAATCGCTCTATGAAATATCCTATTCATTTGGTATTTATTAGTGATTCCCAATTCATTTAAAGCTTTTTTGATTTGAGGGGACTTCTAATTATACTTGATTGACTTGTTTTCGGGTTGTCAGGATGCCGAAGTCCCGTTTGGGCAATCCCTTCAACCCGCTGCAAAGGTATGCATTTGAGTTTTATATGACAAGTCTTTTGTTCATTTTTTTTGAGGGTTTGTTCGTATGTATGTCGTGTTCTCCATGAAACCGAAGATGTGCTCCACGCGGCTTCGCGTCCGCGACTTTTCCCTGTTCCCCGTTCCAGCGAATTTGCAATTCGCTGGTGTCGAGTATGGGGATTTGCAATCCCTTTCTATGGCAGAGGCTTTCATGGCAGTAATTTCTTTTTCAGCGGCAAATATAGCAGTTTTTTCGGAAAAACAAGGAAGAAATGTGTGTGTTTTTCCGCATTGCAAATGCTGATATTCAAGGCAGGCGGATTGCAAATCCGCCAAAACTAAAGCCAAAACAAAAACCCATTCTAAATATCGGATGCAAAGATAATGAAATCACCCAATTAGCCCTGTTGATAATTTTGTTGAGAAAAAAATGACGAATTAATTTGGTCGGTGAAACCAAAATGATATACCTTTGCAAAACAAGGTTCACCCCTGAAAAAGAACTATGAATCTATTGAAAACCAGCGATTTCACGAAATTTTGAAAACGAGCATATCTATATGAGCAACGGAGGACTTTACATCACCAAACGAGACGGCAAGCAGGAAGCCTTCTCACTCGAAAAAATCAAAGTGGCCATCAGCAAGGCCTTCCTCGCTTCGGGGTTCTACGCCACCGACGAGGACCTCAACGGCATCCTGAGCCGCGTCCGCGTGACCAACGGCATGACCGTCGAGGAAATCCAGAACCAGGTGGAAACGGCATTGATGGCCGAACAGTATTACACTGTGGCCAAAAACTACATCCTGTACCGCCAAAAACACACCGAAGACCGCGAGATTCGCGAGAAGATCGACTTCTTGAGCAACTACTGCAATGCTTCCAACGCGGCCACTGGCTCGAAGTACGACGCCAACGCCAATGTGGAGAAGAAAAACATTGCCACGCTCATCGGCGAGCTGCCCAAGTCGAGCTTCATCCGCATCAACCGGCGCCTGCTCACCGACCGCATCAAGGAGATGTACGGCAAGGAACTCGCCGACCGCTACCTCTACCTGCTCAACAACCACTTCATCTACAAGAACGACGAGACCTCGTTGGCCAACTACTGCGCCTCCATCACCATGTACCCCTGGCTCAACGAAGGTACGGCCTCCATCGGCGGCAACTCCACGGCACCCACCAAGCTCCGCTCGTTCTGCGGCGGCTTTATTAATATGGTGTTCATGGTGTCGTCGCAACTCTCCGGCGCCTGCGCCACGCCCGAGTTCCTGATGTACATGAACTACTTCATCGGCCTCGACTACGGCAAGGACTACTACAAACGCGCCGACCAAGTGGTCGACTTCTCGCTGAAGCCGCGCACCATCGACAAGGTGATCACCGACTGCTTCCAGCAAATCGTCTATTCCTTGAACCAACCTGCGGGCGCAAGGAACTACCAATCGGTGTTCTGGAACATCGCCTACTACGACAAGAACTACTTCGAGTCGCTGTTTGGCAACTTCTACTTCCCCGATGGCTCGCAACCCGACTGGGAGTCGCTGAGTTGGCTCCAGAAACGCTTCATGAAGTGGTTCAACGCCGAGCGCCTCAAGAGTGTGCTGACCTTCCCCGTGGAGACGATGGCCCTGCTCTCGAAAGACGGCGACGTGATCGACAAGGAATGGGGCGACTTCACCGCCGAGATGTATGCCGAAGGCCACTCCTTCTTCACCTACCTCAGTGACAACGCCGACTCGCTTTCCTCCTGCTGCCGCCTGCGCAACGAAATCCAGGACAACGGCTTCAGCTATACGCTGGGTGCCGGTGGCGTCAGCACGGGCTCGAAGAGTGTGCTCACCATCAACCTGAACCGTTGCATCCAATATGCCGCACGCAACAACATGCACTACCTCACCTTCTTGGAGGAAATCGTCGACCTGTGCCACAAGGTGCAGATATGCTACAACGAGAACCTGAAGGAGCTGCAAAAGAAAGGCATGTTGCCGCTATTTGATGCCGGCTACATCAACCTGGGCCGCCAATACCTCACCATCGGCGTGAACGGCTTGGTGGAAGCTGCCGAGTTCCTGAAAATCAAGATTTCGGACAACCCGCAGTATGAGGCATTTGTGCAGGATGTGTTGGGTCTCATCGAACGTTACAACAAGAAATACTACTCGAAGGAAAACGGCCTGATGTTCAACTGCGAGATGATCCCCGCCGAGAACGTGGGCGTGAAACACGCCAAGTGGGACAAGGAAGACGGCTACGAGGTGCACCGCGACTGCTACAACAGCTATTTCTACATCGTGGAAGACCCCAACACCAACGTCCTCGACAAGTTCCGCCTCCACGGCGAGAAATACATCAAGCACCTCACTGGCGGCTCGGCCCTGCACTGCAACCTGGAGGAACACCTCACCAAGGAGCAATATCGCCAACTGCTGCGCGTGGCTGCCCGCGAAGGCTGCAACTACTTCACTTTCAATATCCCGAACACCATTTGCAACGACTGCGGCCACATCGACAAGCGCTACCTGAAGGAGTGCCCCGAGTGCCACAGCCACAACATCGACTACCTGACCCGCATCATCGGTTACCTGAAGCGCGTCAGCAATTTCAGCGAACCGCGCCAAGAGGAAGCCGGCCGCCGTTACTATGGAAAAATGGAGATGGACAGATGCTAAAATACGCCAATTTTGATGTCGTCTTTCAGGAAGTCCCTGACGAGGTGACGCTCGCCATCAATATTTCCAACTGCCCCAACCAATGCCCAGGTTGCCACAGCAAGTATTTGTGGAAAGACGAAGGTAAGCCTTTGGACAACAATGAATTGAACCGTCTTGTGGAGCAATACAAGTCGGGCATCACCTGCGTGTGCTTCATGGGCGGCGACAATGAACCTGAAAGTGTGGCACGATTGGCCAACCAAGTGAAAAAGGACTTTGGGGTCAAAGTGGCCTGGTATTCGGGCAAGAACGACCTGCCGAAAAACGTAGATACCAACCATTTCGACTACATCAAGTTGGGGCGTTACATCGCCGAGCTGGGGCCTTTGGACAGCGCGACCACCAACCAGCACATGATGAAACGCCTGGCCGACGGCCGCGTGAAAGACATCACCGAGTGGTTCCGACGAAACAAACACGTCGAAACCGTGGAGACAGAAAAAAATCCAGCAGTTTGAGGCTGCTGGATTTTTTTGTTTGCCATTGTAGAGACGTAGCGCGCTACGTCTCTACCCCACAAAAAACATGAAATGTGTAAAATCAATGAAAATTATGTCCAGAAAATGTGTAATTATGCTGAAAATTATGTCCAGAAAATGTGAAAACGGCTCGATTCAAAAATGAATGCGAGCCGTTTCTTGAAAAAATTCAGACTGTTATTTGTTTTCGGGTTTCGTTGAACCGATTTATTCTTCTTTTATCAAATTGAACTTCGTGGAAATCTCCTTTTGGTCGATGACTTGACGAAGATCGAATCTCTTTTTTTGATCGATATAGCCTGGTTTTCTACAGGTCACTTCAATTTGGACATTTCCAGAATTGTTGTATGTAAGTCCTTTGATGTCAAAAGTTTCCGTCGACTCATAAGGTGTTGACCCAAGAAAGTTCTCATTGTTGTTCTTCACATCGGGAGTGGAAGACACTACTCTCCAATAAACATCCGCACCTTTCGGGCTTGAATCGACATACCAACGGATTACCAGATGCTCTAAAGCGGTGTTTCCTGCTCCTTGGACTTGCTTGTTCCCTTCCAAAGCGGGATTGCTTGCCCTGTCAAGGAAGAAAGCAATCCTATCCCAATCTATGTCTTCCAAAGCATTGACGTAAGCCGTATTCATTACGGAGGTAGCTGTGTTATAATCACTTCCCGAACCATTTCTGTTGCATCTTCCAACAATCGAGACATTCGGATAGACCAACTGCCGATTGTTGTCATACACCTCAATTTCCATGTTAACAATACCTGACCAGCCAATGCCCGAAAGATAATTCACGTTGAATTCCTTTAGCGTAACAGATAGCATATAGTCAGTCTTCACATCGGCATCCAGATTGAAGCCCATGGTCCGCATATACCTTTTCATGCTCTCGTTGGTGAAAGACATGACTTCGGGATAAACATTTACCTTGGGAGTTGAGGTCAGATAGTTGTCATGTTTGTAAACAATTCGCGAGGCTTTGTCATAACTCCTACCGTCGCTAATATTGACCTTGATACCATACTCAAGGTTGACGAATTTGTTATGTGGTGCATCCTTGACAAGAGCCAAATTGATGGTCGGGGTGATTCTATTTGCATACTGCTTGACGGAAGAACATGAAGCAAACAGCACAACCATAGCGGCAAAAAAGATGTATCTTAGTGTTTTCATTTTCCAGTCACTTTAAGTTTAATAGGTTTTGCGGAAACCGTAGTTTTATACACCACAGTCAAATGATTCAAAGAAGAGCGAGAAGAGCCTTCGATGTTAGTTGAAATTACAGGTTCTATTAACCCGTCAGCACCCATCTCTTGGGACATACTGATAATCCTATATAAAGATACGGCTCTGGCAACATCTTCGGGTACCGTTAAATCTACGCTTCCCATAACATTTGACAAAAAACCAACTCTAATCACGCCGTCGGTGTTTTCCAGCATATAACCGCCATCGCCTTTCTTTCCCATGGGTTTCAATTTATAGGAAAACGTGTTGTCTACATCTCTTACTTCTATAGTGTTGTCAGAATGGTAAGTCACACTAATTGTTGCATCCGCAGAAATTGTATTCAAGACTGAATAATCTTGATTGGTTAATCTCAGTTCGCTCAGATTGACAGCATTCACTGTGCTTTTAGCCTGAGGAACCACCCTAACAAAACTGCATGAAGTCATAGCTGCCAATGCTATGACAAATAAGCCAATTAAAATTTTCTTCATTTCTTTATTGCCCAGTTATATCCCATTAGGCGCATCGGTTTTTAATTGTTATTAGATACGCTGCAAAAATATATGGAATAGTTTTATTACCAGCAAATTACGCGGTGCTATTCGTCCCAATATTTTGGAAAATTACTGTCAACGGATTGGCCGTTTCGTTCACGTTTTTTGGATTGGAAACGCTCGGAGCACACTTGGAAAAAGTCGTAGTCCAAGGCTTCGCAAATCTGGAAAAGCAAGTCGGTGTAGATCCATTTGTGGCGGAACACCTTATACAAGTTCTCGCGCGAGCAGTCCACCTGCGAGGCCAACCAAGTGATGCTTCGACCCTGCCGCACCAGTTCGGCCTTGATTAGTTTCCCGATGTGGAAATCCTTTGTTGGGTATCTTTTTTCTCTTTCCATGACGCTTTTCGTGTTTTGGAGGGCGTTTCCTTGTCTCGAAAAGCAATGGAAAAGGCGCTCACCTTTCGTTTGATTGCTTATTATGTCTGATGGCTCTGGTAAACCGATGCGGTAATAAGCACGAAAAAGTTTGCGCCCAAAAACGCAAACTTTCCGCTGGCTTATTCTCCCGCTTTAAAATTTACCAGATTTTTCAGACAGAGAACAAGAGCGTAAAGCCCGTTATATTAATATGTCAGATGTGTATAATTTGTGTTCGCTTTGTATTGGTTTATATTATTGTTAAACAACTCGATAAAAAGGATTACGCTACAATCCCATTCTCATAAATGTATTCAGGTGCAATGTCAATGTTGCCATCGGCCCATTCTAAAGTATCTGTTACCGTAAACGACTTGAACACCCCCAAATCCTTCAATGGTTTGAAAACGGGATAGCGCTCAATGAGTGGCAAGAAATCGAAAATCCGCTTTTGGCCATCATTGAATACCAGAAACATCTTGTAGCCGTCAAGATACTTTGCATTGGTAATTTCAACCCACATCATAACACTCTTATTTTAATGGTTCTATCTTATTTGGGGTTTCTCCCTTTGATGCCTGCTCCCAAGCCTCTTTCATCTCTTCGCGATGCAAATCAAGCCATTCAAGAATCATACGCAAGGCTCTTTCCGAAATTTCGCCTTTGACTTTGCCGTTTTCTATTTCCACAATTATCTTATCTTGTTGATATGTCGCGTGGAAATGAGGTGGGTTATGGTCTATGAACCGCAATATGATTTTTATCCCGAAAAACTCTGATATAGTTGGCATGACTAATTTATTTTCGTAACGGCAAAAATAAGTATTGTTTTTCAACTATCGTATGTAAAAAACAAACAAAAATACAAAAATCGGCTCAAACCAGTGAAAATTTGAGCCGATTTACATTTTGTAGAGACGTAGCACGCTACGTCTCTACACACATTAATCCTCAGGCGTCAAAGCCGCAATCATCGCATTGATCTTGGCCTTCACCTCGTCGACGAAGTTGTCGGGGCTGAGGTCTTCCTTGAAGCTCTTGTCGCGGGCGGCAAACTCAAGCACATTGCGCTCCAAGGTCTTCGGGCTGATGACGATGCGCAGCGGCACGCCAAGCAGGTCGGCATCGGAGAACATCACGCCGGCGCTGATGTTGCGGTCGTCGTAAATGACCTCCACGCCTGCCTTCTTCAGGTCTTCGTAGACCTTGTCGGCCACGCGGCGCACGTTCTCGTCGGCCACGCGAAGGGCGCACACCTGCACCTGCCATGGGGCGATGGTGATGGGCCAAATGGGGCCGTAGTCATCGTGACACACCTCGCAGACCGAAGCCATCAAACGGCCCACGCCGATGCCGTAGCAGCCCATGATGGGGTATTTCAGCGTGTTGTCGCTATCGAGGTACTGCATGCCCATCGAGACGGTGTATTTTGTGCCGAGCTGGAAGATGTTGCCCACCTCGATGCCACGGCTGATGGTGATGCTGTGCTTGCCGCACACGGGGCAGATGCCTCCGGCGGTGGCCTTGGCCACGCTGTCGTACTTCACCTCGCCGAGGTCGCGGGCCATGTTCATGCCCTTGTAGTGGTAGTTCACCTTGTTGGCACCCGCCACGAAGCTGTTCAGGGTCTTCAACGATTCGTCATAAACCACGGTGATGCCCTCAGGCAAGCCCTTGGGACCTATGAAGCCGGGGCAGATGCCCATGTCGGGGGTGACGGTGGCGGCATGAACCTCGGCACCGATGAGGTTGCGGAGCTTGGTCTCGTTTACCTCAAGGTCGCCACGCAGGAAGACGATGACCAACGAGTCGTCCATATTGCGCTGATAGAGCACGGCCTTGCACGACTGCAAGGGCGACTTGTGCAGGAAGTTGCACACGTCTTCTATGGTTTTCTGGTCGGGGGTGAAAACCTCTTCCAGCGGCTCGATGGGGTATTCCTCGTTGTGGACGATGCAGTCGGCGGCCTCACTATTGGAGCGGTAGCCGCATTCAGGGCAGATGACGATGGTGTCCTCGCCTATGTCTGTGAGCAGCATGAACTCGTGCGACACGCGGCCACCCATCATGCCCGAGTCGGACTTGACGGCCACGACTTGCGGCACGCCAGCGCGGGCAAAGATACGCTCGTAGGCACGATAGGCCTTGGCATAGTATTGCTCCAAGTCCTCTTGCGAGGTGTGGAAGCTGTAGGCGTCCTTCATCGTGAACTCGCGGGTGCGAATGAGGCCGGCACGCGAGCGGGGTTCATCGCGGAACTTGGTCTGGATCTGGTAAATCATGAAAGGATACTGCGTGTAGCTCTTCGCGGCGTCGCGGGCGAGCTGCACGGCGGCCTCCTCGTGGGTCATGCCCAACACCATGTCGATGCCGTTACGATCCTTGAATCGAAGCAGTTCCGACCCGATGCTGGTGTAACGCCCCGACTCTTGCCACAACGAACCCGGCATGACGACGGGGAACAGCACCTCTTGGCCGTCGATGCGGTCCATCTCCTCGCGAATGATGTTCTCTATCTTTTTGGCAATGCGTTTTGCGGGCATGAAGAAGGAAAACAAGCCCGTGCCCACCGACTTGATGTAGCCGCCACGCACCATCAGTGCCTGACTATCGACGACGCAATCGGCAGGCGCCTTCTTGAATCTCTCTCCTAATACGTTTGCAACTTTCATATCTGGTATTTCGTGTATTTAATTGATTAACCGATGATTTGACACGGGACTTCGGGACACGATTTTTATCGCTCGCGTCTCGAAGTCTCGCGTCTTTCAAAGCGGCTGCAAAGGTACGGAAATTTAGTTTTGAATCATCACTTTTCTCGTGACCACCTTGCCGCCGATGATGTGGACGAAATACATGCCCGAAGGCAGGTCGCTCACGTCGATGGTTTCGGAGCCTCTCACGCTGAAGCCTTTCACCTTGGCACCCAACGAGTTGATGATGACGACACTGGCACTACCCTTGTCATAATCCGTGGTGATGGTCATCTGGTCTCTGGCGGGGTTGGGCGTGATGCTCACTTGGAACGGCTCGGCATCCACGTCGGGCAGTTCGGGGACCTCGGTCAGGATGTCGGTATTGTGGCTGTAGGTCACCACTTTGGCGGAGACCCTCAGGAACGGGTTGCTCGAGTTGTTGCAATCGGGGCAGCTGTTTTGTCCGCTCACGCAGTCGGGATAGTTGGGGTGGCATTGGTCGACATAGGTCGGGTCGAACTCATAAAGCACATCGACATCGCCTTTGTCAAGGTAGTCGTCCAAGCTGTAGTCCCACACCATGGCCATGCTGCCTGGACACCAACCGGCGCGGCTGTAGGTCCAAGTGCCGTTTTGGGGCTGGCATCCGGCGGGATTAGGCGTGCAGGTGCGCCACAGGTGTTGCGTATAGGTGGTGGCACCGTCCAACTTGATGTTGTGCGTGGCTTCGTAGAACTCGGCGGCATTGCCCGTGTTGTAGGCACCGTTGCCCGTGTCGCTCCAGTTGTGGCCCGAAGTGGTGAGTTGCAGTTTGGCTTTCTCGACGCAAGGGTCAAATCGCACATTGCGCATCGGGATGGGACAAAGGTTTTCGTAGTCGCCGAAGGAATAGTTGCCGTACCAAATCTCTTGCATATCGACGTAAGGATACTCAGGCATGCCTTTGGTATATTCAAAGACGGCGGTGGGGTTGTAGCCATCGCCCGTGGCATAGTTCTCGCAGTAGTACTCAAACTCGACCAGGCCTTGCAGGATGCTGGTGAAATCGGTCACATCGAGGTCGTCGATGCATTCCACACCGAAGGGGGTGACGTAGCGGCAGAGCTCGACCCATTCGCCACGGTAGTTCTTCACGCGCACATGGCTGGCATGGTCGTAGGTGTTGCAATGGCCGTTGACGCAGTTGTGCAGATAATGCAAGTTGATGGCATTGAAGGCGTTAACGTGGGTCGGGAAGGGGAACTCTCCGTAGGCGGTGAAGTTCTGGTTGTCGACTATCACCTCGCCGTTGAGGGCCGTGACCACCATGTCGTCATAATCGGTCGTCACCTCAAAGGTATTGGAAGCCGTTGTGACCTTGCCGCCAGTCTGGGTGATGCTGACGGTCATGTTGTAGGAGCCTTCGCCCGAAGGGGTCCAGGTGGTGTACCAATAGCCGTTGTTGGGGTTGTCGGGATAGTCGGTCTTCAAGGTCAGCTCCTGTCCGTCGACGTTGCATTTCACCTGCTCGAACTTGATGGCGTTGGCGTGCTCGACGTATGCGCTCAAAACGATCATCACGGGGTTTTCGAAGTCGGGCATATACACCTTGGTGCCTTCGTAGGGGCGACGGATGGTGATTTCGGGAGTGTAATTGTCGGGATCCACCACATAGAACGTGCGCGTCACCGTGGGAGCGGGTTGCCATTGCGTGCCGTCGCCGGCTTGGATGGCGCGAACCCTCACGGTGCCTTCCTCGCCAGTGAGCGTGAGGATGTTGCCGTTTAAGGTGGCAGGGCCTTCGGCGACCTCGAAGGTCACGGGGAGACCCGAAGTGGCCGTGGCTTGCAGGGTGATAGGCGCGTTATAGACCAGTTGGTCGGGGATTTCGGCGAAGTCGATGAACTGGGCCGCCAGGCCGCCAGGAGTGTGGTGTATCGTCAAGTTGTCGAAGCCGCACCAGCCGCTGTTGAGCATGAAGATGTAGTTCCACATGGCGGGGTCTTTCTTGTCGCCACTGCCTGGAGTGAGACCCGCATTGACGCCTTGGCATTCGGGCACGGCTTCCCATTCGCCGTGGAGGATGTCGTATTTCACGTAGAGCGTGACGGCGCCGGCACCGTCGTTGGCGTCAAGGTCGATGGAGACTTTCCAACGGATCCAGGTGTTGTCGGGAACCGAGGGGTTGATGTCGCAGGTCGGGGTGTTGTCGGGCAAGACCACGCCGCAGAAGAAATCCGTGTCGTCGGTGTTGCCGGTGGTCAGCATGTAGATACCGCCATCGGGCGACGTGCTGGTTGCATCGGGCCAGATGGGTTCATAGAGTGCGCTGTGGTTGGGTGCCTTGCGGACCGGGGGAAGCACCGAGCCGTCGCCATTGCCGTCGTAGCCGATGCCGAAGAGCGTGCCCCACCATTGGCGCAACACGTCGCATTCAATCTCGATGATGCCGCCTTCCGAGAAGTCGAAGCCATATTGGGTGATGTCGTGGGTGGCGATGTCGCCAAAGCCCGTGCCCGATGCGTGCGAGAACACGCCTAAGGTTTCGTCGGCAGTGGGCGTCACAGGGGTGTTGCCCCAGTAGTGGCCCATGTAGTCGGTATACATGGGGCCCATGGTGCTTCCGCCGTTGCCGGCGCTATGTGCACGGACATACCAACCGTCTTGTCCGTTCAGCGGAGGATAGGGTTGGCCACTTCCAACCTGATAATCGTTGAAGTCGAAGGTCTTTTCGACTTGGGCTGTCAGCCCGATGCTGATGAGCATCATTCCAAGGAATAACAATCTCTTTTTCATTTTCATAAGGTCGATTAGAATTTCGGTGCAAAGTTAATGAAAAAGCGTTCGATAGCCATTGGATACCGTGTTTTTTTTCTTGAACCCTCAGATAATCTCATCATTCCATAACGCCTTGAAGAAGTCGGTCACGTAATACAAATCGATTTCCCCGCTTCGTCGGCTAACCCTGTCGCGTGACACAAGAATCTGCTTCACATCCGGATGCTCCTTGGCAAATTCGACAAGGCCTTTCTTATGGTTGGTTTGAATCGAGTCGGCGGATTTGATTTCGATGGCCACCCGAGCATCGCCGACGACAGCATCCACTTCTATATCATCGTAGGTGTGCCAATAAGTCAACTTCTCTTCGCTGTCCTTATAGCCAAGATAAGCCACAATTTCCTGCATTACAAGATGCTCGAAGGCATGTCCGTATTCTGGTGTCTTGGGGGCAAGATGATGGCGTCCTGTCAAATAGTTGGCGATGCCCACGTCGAAAAAATAGAAACGGGAAGCCTTGGTGAGTTTCCGCTTGATGACTTTCCTAAAAGCGGGCACTTCAAAGCCCAACAGCGTATCGCAAAGGATCTTGTAATAGGCCTTCACCGTGTTGGCCGAGACGCCACAATCCGTGGCCACGTTTTCGTAATTCAGCATTTCGCCGTCGGAGATGGCAGCAACTTCCAAGAAACGAATAAAACCATCCACTTTTTGCACGGCGGCTTCCTCGATGATTTCTTCCCTAAGATATAAATCAATATAAGATTTGAGTCGGTTGCGTGCGTTGGCGACCATGTAATGCCGAGGGATCATGCCGTTTTGTATGGCACGGTCAAGGTCGAAATCCGGAATCTCTGCACTGACCAAGGGAAACAGCGTTTCTGGAATGGCTCGCCCGCCAAGGTTGTTGGCGCCGTTCTTTTTCAATTTACGAGCGCTGGAACCGCTAAGGATAAAGAAAAGACCTTTGTTCACCATCAGCCAGTGGACTTCGTCCAACAGGTCGGGCACTTTCTGGATTTCGTCCACAATGACAAGTGTTTCAGGAGGAAAGCGGAACAAACTCTCCCGAAACTCCTCAGGGTGGTGCTGAAAACGGTTTCTCAGTTCAGACTGCAAAAGATCGATGTAAACGGCATTGGGAAAACGCTCCCTCAAGAGTGTAGATTTGCCCACCTGACGGCCACCAAACAAGAACATGGCCTCATCCAACCGGTTCTCTATGTCAAATATTCTATGATACATAACAAGACAATTTTCCTTCAAAAGACTGCGAAAACTCTCACAATATCCGCAAAGTAATTGCGGATATTCTATGAAAATCCGCAAAGTAATTTCGGATATTTTTGAAAAATCCGCAACGACGATGCAAAAATAGTAAAGTTTATTTGAACAATAACAAACGATAAGGAAAAAATGGTTCTTTTCCGACGTTTTCAAGTAAGATCTTGAAATGTCCGTAACAGAAGCTTCCCAAACGGAGTGGCGCCATACCCCTTTCATTTGTCGCTTTCCCTATGCCGCCGCCTGCCGTGCAGGGCATCCTGCCGCCGCCTTGAACCAATCTTGCCGCGTTCCATTCCCCGAACACAGCGAGGGGAAATCCCCTCATTCCTTCACCACCTTGTCAGAGAACGTCGTTCCGTCCGCCATGGTGACCTTCATCACGTATTGCCCTGGGGCGAGGCCTTGCAAATTAAAGCTCTCGAGGCCTGAGCCTTGGCTTCGCACGAGGCGGCCTTGCAGGTCGTAAAGCTCGATCTGGGCAGGCTGCACGTCGGGCGAGTATTGCAGGCGGAGTCGGTCTTGGGCTGGGTTGGGGTAGAACATGTAGGGGCGAACACTTATTTCCGTTTCGGGACAACTTAATGTGCCGTCCGCCAACACTTTGAATGCTAACACATACACGGTGTTGTTTTCCTCGCAATAAGCACCACCCGTCACGAGGCAACCTCCGTCTTTCGTGGCTGTTATGCAAAGTGGCCGACAATTCATGTTGAGATGGCAATACCGTTGCCAAACCACACCAAGGTCGGAATCTGTTTTGGTAACCGTGATAAGATTGGTTCCTTGAACGTAGTGAAACTCGTCGTTTATCACCGTATAGCTTGAATGGCAGAAATACAACCAATCTCCATGTCTGTCTACCCCCCTCACATAGGGTGCCAACTCCACGCTGTCATTGTCGAAACCGACAATTTGGGATGCTATGATGTTGCCGTCTATATCTATCTTCAACATCGTCATGTCCGTCCGCCATTCTGGAAGCTTGAACAGCTCGTCGGCTTCCCAAATAATCACTAAAGAACTGTCGGGTTGGGACAAAACAGTGGGAAAATCGATGCTGGTACTATTGAAATACAATTCATAACCGTTCCCTCCGTATGGCGAAGGCATTTTAAATGGAAGCGGGTGCTCATCAATGATTTCAAAGTCGCTATTCATCCTGACCACCGCATTGTTGTGATGATAACTTGAGACGTGTCCATAGTCGCCACTGCCGTCTTTAAACTCGAAGATGCTTCCCAAAGCAAGATACAAGCTAATGGGTTGCTCGCTCTCATGAAAGGCCAGTAGCGTCCCGTCGTCTGATGAAATCTTGAAAAAGGTTTGAGGATGAAACTGTATATCTGTTCCTTGTGGTTGATGAATGACCTCGTAAGGGAGGGTCATATACACAATATTGCCTTGGGCATCCATGAAGCTTCTGCCAAAACAAAAGAAACAATCATCCAATTCATCAATCTCGATTTCCTTTTGCCATACGGTCTGGAGGTCTCTGTCAAATTTGTAGGCCAAAAGTCGGTCGCAATGAAGCTCGTTGTCGTGTATTTTCCCAACAGCGAGATAACGGCCTGGTTGTTTCGGATCAGGAAATAGCCCCACTATGGTCGAGCGTCTGCCCTCTTCACCAAACATCATTTCACCCATCATTTCGCCAGTAGCGGATAATTTGAGGATTTTGGCCGCGACGGTATAATCTTCATAGTCAAACCATTCTTTCATGTATTCAAAAGCTGACACAAGGAAACATCCGTCGTCAGTTTCCAAGGCGATTCCTCCTTCGGCCTCCGTGTCGGGGTAGTTGTAGGTGAAGTAGAAGTCGGGTGTTTGGGCGAATGCAACAATTTGAAAGGCTAATAGGGAAAGAATAAAGATGAACTTTTTCATTTTGATTGTTTTTTAAAATTAAACATAATCTCCGTTCCAGCGAATTTGCAATTCGCTGGTGCCGAGTATGGGGATTTGCAATTCCCTTTCGATGGCTGTGGTTCTCATGGCAACAAGGTCTTTCATTGTTGTTGGTCGTGTTGTTATCATTCCTTCACCACCTTGTCCGAGAACGTCGTGCCGTCCGCCATGGTGACCTTCATCACGTATTGCCCCGCTGCGAGGCCTTGCAAATTAAGGCTCTCGAGGCCTGAGCCTTGGCTGCGCACGAGGCGGCCTTGCAGGTCGTAAAGCTCGATGCTGGCAGGCTGCACGTCGGGCGAGTAATTCAAGCGAAGTTGGTCTTGGGCGGGGTTGGGGTAGTAGGCGTAGGGGCGGACGAATGCTTCTGCTTCGGGGACGGATAGCGAACCGTCGGAGAAGAACTTGACGACAAAGGCTCTCGCGTCTGTTTGGTCTGTGGTCCAATAGCGCCCCATCACCAAGCAGCCTTCGTCGCTTGTCGCCACTACCGAGCATGGCTGGAACACGTGCCCGCCGGCACCGTAACACCGACTCCAGATGATGTTCGCGTTCGCGTCCGTCTTGGTCACCACAAAACGGTTTGGCCCTCCAATTTCTCCAATTTGCCACGAATGCCGGTCGTAGACGCCATTGCAGAGGAAAAACGCCTCTCCGTCCGATTCGTCCATGCCTTGGCAAAAAGCCAATGCCCGAACGCTGTCGTTGTCGTGGGGAATGTACGACAAGGCGACGACGCTGTCGTTTTGATCCAGTTTCATTGCCACAATCACCTCGTCCCACAATCCTGGATTCCACCCGTCATAGCGGATTCCTCTGGAAGCAATCATTTTGGTGCCGTCAGCCATTGAGGCCCCGAAAGACTCGGAATAGTATTGGTTGATGATTATGCCGTCCGTCTCTGTCATGTGGATGTGGCTTTCCAAATCGTTCGAGCTGAAAACCGTAAAATCCCTGTCCATCCGAACAAGAAGGTAATCCGAATCAGAACCGTTGTTGTCGTTTACGATGGTTTGCCCATAGTCGCCGCTGCCATCCTTGAACTCAAACATGCCTCCCTGCGCCATTTCCGGCATCCAACTTCTGAATGGCGACTCCGCCATCGCCTCCAATTCGCCTTCAGGTGAAAGACGGACATACAGCAAATGTGACCACATGGTGGCCCCATCGAAAGGCCACAAACAGAATACGATGTCGCCCTGGCTGTCCATGAGGCTTCTCCCTCCCAGCAGGTCGCGGTATTCCTCTGGGAGGTCTATCTCCCTCAGCCAGGCCAGATTCAGGTTGAGGTCAAATTTCGCCAAAAAGATTTTCGCGTAGCTGAGGGTGCTGTCCATAATCCTTCCCAAGGCAAGGCAATACTTGGAGTCGTTGGGGTCGCGATAAAGCTTCAAGATGGACGACCCTCTCCCTTCCTCGTTCATCGCCATCTCGCCAAGGAGCTCGCCCTCGGGCGACAGCTTGAACACCCTTGCGGGGTGGGTGACTTCCCTCGAGAGCCTTCCTTCACGGGTGCTGTAGCCAACCATGAGAAGGTCGCTCGCCGCGACCAAATAACCGACGGTTTCGCCCCAGTCGTTGCGTAATTCAAGGGAATGGGTCGCCGCATATTCCCACTCAAAGGGAAACTGCCGATCGAAAAGGAAGTCGGGCTGTTGCGAAAACGTTTTGGCTACGAGAAGTAGTGCCAATGACAGAATGAAAGAGAATCTTTTTTTCATGGAACTGATTTTTTATGGTTTGAAGCGGCAAAAATAGTGGTTTATTTCTTTCCAAACAAGTTTTTTGTTTATTTCGGTGACAAAATTTAAGTTCCGAACAGATAGGAATATTTGTCTAGATGGAAGAAAATGATTTGGGAACTTTATGCCATCTGACTCAAAGCAATTCTGAGTCAGATGGCATAAAGTACAATCTTTTATTCTGACATTCATGCACTTGTTCATCTAAAATCCATCCACCACACCTTGGTCTGGCGCGTGTCGCCGTGCGACATGCGAGCCAGCTGCGCCGTGTAGTTGTCGTAGTTGTATTCGATCTCCTTTTGGGGATACTCCAAACGATACGACGTCAGCTTGGCGTGGTCGATGGTGGTGGGCGTCCGCATGGTGCGGCGTGCCAAGGCCCAGGCCTCCCACGGCTGGCGGAAGAGGTTGAGCCAACGTTGCTGGTAGATGAGGTCGAGGTAGGCCTCGTTGCTGCCGTCGAAGCTGGGGTTCATATACACCGCATAGTTCATCACGTTGGAAGCCATCTTCTGGCCCAAGGCCCAGATGTCGAGGCCCGTGGTGAAGTTGGTGTATTGCGGATAGAAGTAGGTCCAGCGATTGGTGTTTTGCGGTATGTGGGCCCAGAAGATGCTCGACTGGTAGATGCCTTGGAAGAGCATCTGGTCGAGGTCCATGCCCGAGAGGGTGATGCCGCCGATGCCACGCGCCCCGATTTCGGCCTTCATGAAGAGCACGTCGGCATAGGTGACGAAGATTTGGGGCATATAACGCTCGTCGCGGGTCAAGTAGTAGTTGAACGGCGAATAGAGGCACGACGGGCCTTTGAAGGTGTAGTTGGCGTCGCGGCTCTGGGCGTAGGGCGAGCCGCCTTCGGTGGGCGTCTCGGCGGTGCGAATCTGCGGGAAGGGTTTCCAAGCGCCGTCGGGGAAGCTGTCGGTCTTGTGGCTGGTGTCGAAGAAGAGGAAGGTGCGATAGTCGAAGATGCCGCTGCCGTCCATGTCGTCGGTCGACGAGACGATGCTCCACACGGTTTCGCCCATGCGGAGGTTCTTGTGCTCGCGGAACGACCAGTTGATGTCCCAATTGGTACCCAACACACTGGGCCACAAGGCGATGGCACCACCCGTGGCCATGCCGCCCGAAGAGCTTATCGAGGAGTAAGGAAACTCATAAGCTTTCTTCAGCAAAGGCTCGGCAAAGGCGGGGTCTTTGTCGTACATGCGCAAGCCGTGGCGCAAGATGAGCGAGTTGGCAAACTCGGCCCAAAGCGTGTAGTTGTTGTTGAGCAGCACCTCGTAGGGCAGCTTGTAGTACTCGTTGCCGTTGGCGGTGGTGGCTGAGTCGGCGTGGAGCACATCGCGGGCCACGACCAGCTCGTCAAGCAGCGACTTGTAGATGCTCTCTTGGGTGTCCCATTCGGGCTTCATCGTGGCCTGCGACGAGGCGTTTTCCCAGATACGTCCTGCTTGGGAATAAGGCATGTCGCCGAAAATGTCAGTGACCTTGAAGGTCTGGTAGGCCTTCAGGATGGTGAGCTGGGCGTGCACCTTGTCGCACACGGCGGTGTCGCCTTGCTCCTCGCCATAGGCGTCGAAACGGCGCTCGAGTTCGCGAATGTTGGAAAGCATGAGGTAGTAGTCGTTCCAAACGCTGGAGGTGCCGATTTGTGAGTTGCCCCATGCCTCTGACGTAAGGGCGCCGAGTTCCGTCTCGGGGTACCAGATTTCGTTTTGCAGGTAGAACTGTTCGTTCATGCTCTGCTGCAAGGAGCTTACCACGCCGTTAAACAAGGCCTCGATGGTGGTGCCCGTCGGCGAGAACGGGTCTTGGTTCATTTCTTCGAAATTCTTGGTGCAGGAGGCTAAAGCTATTGTTGCTGCACAAATGATGAGAATATATCTTTTCATGATGTTTCGATTTTATAGATTCACTTTCAGCGTTACCATAAACGACCGAGTGCCGGGATAGGAGGCATACTCCAAGCCTTGGGCGTTGCCCGAGCCTTGGGTGCCTTCGGGGTTGATGTTGTCGGGCAAGGTCTTGTAGATGTAGAACAGGTCGCGACCCACGAGGGAGAGCGAGGCCTGCTTGAAGAGGTTCTGCTTGTCGAGCCACTTGCGCGGGAAGTCGAAGGTGAGCGACAGCTCGCGCAACTTGACCCACGTGTTGTTGACGATGCCGGGCGTGGTGAGCACTGGACCCCAACCGCCGAAGTTGGGCAGGTATTTATAAAGGTAGTGCACCACATGGTCGTTTTCGACGGCTTCGCCCGTCTCCGTGTTGACGCAATAGCCAGGCAGGATGATGCCGTAGTTGCCTACGAAGTTGCCTTCCGCATCGTAGTAGGGCAGGCCGTTGCCTTCGCGTTCGTACAGCGTCGCCGGACTCTGGCCCGTCTGCATGCCTACCACATAGGAGGCGCAATAGATCTGCCCGCCGAGCTTGGCATCGACCAAGGCGTAGAGCGACCAGTTCTTGTAGGAAGCCCTGAGGTTGATACCGCCCGTCACCAAGGGGGCGCAGTTGCCCACAGGCACACGGTTGTCGGTCATCAGGTAGGTGGTTCCCGTCTCGTTGAGTAAGGGCAGCGGTTTGCCGTTGGCATCGTAGAAAGGTCCCACGGTGGTGCCGTCGGCGGTGGTGTATTCATAAACGTAGTCCCAGCCGTAGATGGTGCCATAATCCTCGCCTTCTTCCACGGCGACGGCAGGGCCGTTGGAACCCCAAATCTCGGAGAGCATGTACATGTTGGCGCCGCCCAAATCGACGATCTTGTTCTTGTTGCGGGCCAAGTTCAAGCCGACCTGCACACCGTAGTCCTTGCCTTGGGCGATGTCGTAGGTCATGATGGCCTCGATACCTTTGTTGGTCACGATACCCGTGTTGATGGTCACGTTGTTGGAGCCTGACGAAGGCGCGACGGGCGACGAAAGGATTTGGTCCCAGCTGTAGATGTCGTAATAGGTGAAGTCCATGTTGAAGCGGGCACCCAACCCGAGGTCGAAGCCGAGTTCATAGCTGCGCTGGCGCTGTGGCTTCAGCTCCAAAGGCGGCACCACCGAAGGCAAGGTGGCCGAAAGTTGATGGCCAAACGAACCCGTGTTGTAGGTATAGGTGAGCTGGTAAGGCTCGGTGTCGCTGGCGGTCTGTGCCCACGATCCTCTCAGTTTCAGGTAGTTGATGGGACCCCAATTCCAGTTCTTGAAGGCCGAAGTGGGCACAAAGCTCAAGGTGGCCGAAGGATAGAAATAGGAGTTGTTGGTGATGGGCAAGGTCGACGACCAGTCGTTGCGGCCCGTCACGTCCAAGAACAGCCAGTCGCTGTAGCTCACGTTGAAGAAGGCATACAACGAGTTGACTTGCTTCTCCCACCGCGACTCGCCGAAGGTGCGCTCGGTGGCAGCGGAATAGTTGTAGATGGTGTAAAGGTTGGCGTAGGCCCAAGTGCCCGAGGTGCCGTTCATGCCGTCGCGATAGCCGTAGTATTGCTCGCCACCGGCCGAGAGGCGCACGTTGAACTTCGAGCCAAAGATCTTGTCTTTATAGGCCGTAATCAGGAAGTCCATGTCGCGGGTGAGCGAGGTGGACTTGTTCTTCGAATAATAGCCTCCCGCCATGCCGTCGATGGTGGTGGGCTTGTGCTTGGTAGTGTAGTTGTCGGCGGTCCAGTCGAGGGCGACCTTGGCGGTGGCGGTGAGCCACGGGGTGACGTCGTAGAGCAGCCTGACCGAGCCGTACATCTTGTCGCGGTCGAGGGTCGTGTTGTTGTTGTAGAACGTCCAGAAGGTGCTGCTGTAGATGTAGGGATAAGGATAGCCGTCAAACTGGTTCATCGTGCCGTCCTCGTTTGCATAGGTCGTGGTCTCAATGCCTTGCCAGCTGCGGGGCCAGCTGTAAAGCAAGCCCTTGTTGAAGTTGCTGTTCGACTCACCAATTTCAGGCGAGTTGAGGCGGAAGTAGTCCAAATAGTTGAACGCCACGTCGACCTTGATTTTATCCGAAACATTAATCAAGGTACCCACGTTGACGGTGGTCTGCCGCAGGTTGGTGTTGTCGATGATGGCATCGGTGCGCGAGTCGGTGAACGAAACACGGATGCTGCCGAAGTCGCCGGCGTTTTGCAGGGCGATGTTGTGGGTCATCATGTGGCCGTTCTTGAAGAGCATCTTCAAGTTGTCGGGCTGCGGCGAATACTTGCGGATTTTGCCGTCCCACCACAGCACGCTCTCACCATTCATCTCGGGACCCCAGCTTTGGGCGCCGCCGTAGTAGCCGAAAGTGGTGTTGGTAGGCTCGCCAGCCGGGCCGTCGTCGACGTTGTAGACATATGGAAATTCATACACTTGGTTGCCTTGCTCGTCAAACATGCCTTCGATGGGGGTCAAAGTCGGCTTGTCGAACGAGACGGGGCCGCGACCGCCGAATTTGTTTTGCACCGAGCGGTAGAGATAAGGCGTCGTGAGCTTGAAACTGGCCGAATAGCTGATGCCGAGGCCGCGTTGCTTCGAGCCTTTCTTGGTGGTGATGAGCACCACGCCGTTGCCGCCGCGCGAGCCGTAAAGTGCTGCCGCCGTGGGGCCTTTCAGGATGTCGAGGCTCTCGATGTCCTCCTGGTTGATGTTGTTGAGGGCCGTGCCCCAGTCGCGACCGCCGCTCCACGAGGTGAGGCCGCCTTCGTTGGTCATCGGCACGCCGTCGACCACGATGAGCGGCTGGTTGTCGCCAAAGATGCTGTTGTTGCCACGAATAGTGATGCGCGACGAGCCGCCGTCGACGCCATTCGGGTTGATGATCTGCACACCCGCCGAGCGGCCGCTCAGTGCGCTGATGACGCTGCCCGAGCCTGACTTGGCGATGAGGTCGCCGCCGATTTCCTCGGTGGCATAGCCCAGCTCGCGCTTCTGGCGTTTGATGCCGAGAGCTGTGACCACCACGTCGTCGAGGGTTTGCGAGTCAAGCTCAAGGGTGACGTTGATTTTGTTTTTGCCTTTGATGGCCACTTCCTTCGGCTTATAGCCTACGAAGCTGAATACCAGCACGTCTTGTCCGTCGGCATTCAAGGAATAGTTGCCGTCCATGTCGGTCACGGTGCCCGTCGAGGTGCCTTTCACCTGAATGGTGACGCCCGGCAACCCGAAGCCGTCGTCGCTCGAAACGACCTTACCCGTCACCGCGATGCTTTGCGCAAGAACGGCCAATGGCGATGCCATTAGGGCAAGAAGGAAAAAGAGTAGCGATTTCTTGTTCATACAGTTATAGTTTTGATAATTTGCGACAAAAATAGAAATAATTCTCTTTGGGTTTGGTTTTTTTGAAAAGATTTGGATTCAGTATCTAAGATTTCAGCAGCATTGCATCTTGGCAGTCATCCAAAACCGTAAGTAAACAACCGCGCCACAGGCTTGATGCACTGCGACTATTGCGGCCAAAAACATCGCCAGACTGCATTTTCCGTTAAAATAATGTCTTGACCTATCGTTTTATTTCCTATTTTTGACCCCCGAAAACTAACACAAAAGGTTTTATGACCGAAGAAAACAGTAAATGGCTCGTCATCGTCAACCCGAAAGCCTCCATTGGCAAGGCGGGAAAAGATTGGCCACAAATAAAGCAAATCCTTATAAATGAGGAAATTGCTTTCGATTATTTGATTACGGAATACCAAGGCCACGCCATCAGTTTGGTGCGCGACAGCATCACCGAAAAAGGCTACCGCAAAATCATTGCAGTGGGCGGCGATGGCACCAACAACGAGGTCGTCAACGGCATTTTCACCCAAAAACGCTTCCCCACCGAGGAAATCATGATGGGCATCATGCCCGTAGGCACAGGCAACGACTGGCGTCGCACTTTCGACTTTAGCATTGATTATCAGGAAAATGCGAAAATCATCAAAGCCGGGAACACCTTTAAGCACGACATCGGCAAGGTGACCTACTACAATGACGGCGACCCGAAGGTGCGTTATTTCCTCAACGCAGCTGGAACAGGTTTGGACGAGGCCGTGTGCCAATCCATGAACGAGATGAAACAGCAAGGCAAAGGCGGCGCGGCTCGCTACATGTTCAGCGTCGCAAAATGCCTGTTTGGCTTCGATTGCCCACACATCCAACTCGAAATCGACGACCAACTCGTCTTCGACGACAAAGTCCTCAGCCTCGGAGTGGGCATTTGCCGCTACAAAGGTGGTGGCATGATGACGATGCCCAATGCCGTACCCAACGACGGCCTTTTCGACATCACCGCCATACGCAAGGTGGGCATGGCCAAATTCGCCGCCAACATCAGCAAAATCTACGATGGCACCTTCATCAAGAAAATGAATGAAGTCAGCACCTTCCAAGGCCGCAAAGTCAAGGTCACATCCATCCCCGCCCATGCACTCAAATTAGAAACCGAAGGCGAAACGCTCACCAACTCACCCTTTGAATTCGAAATGCTGCAACAGTCCATCAATATGGTAGTACCTGAAAATCATCAATTTAAATCATAAGAACATAATATCATGGTAAACATCGATCAAATCAATTTCGAAAACAAGCGCGTCGTCATCCGCGTCGACTTCAACGTCCCGTTGGACGATAACTTCAACATCACCGACGACACCCGTATGCGTGCCGCACTGCCAACCATTAATAAGGTCTTGAACGACAACGGCATGGTCGTCCTCATGTCGCACCTCGGCAGGCCGAAGAAAAACCCCGACCCGAAGTTCTCCATCAAGCCGATTATCAAGCACTTGGAAGAACTGCTGAGCCGTCCGGTGCAATTCGCAGAAGACTGCATGAAAGCCGCCGACCAAGTGAACGCCTTGAAACCCGGTGAGGTGCTCGTGCTCGAAAACCTCCGCTTCTATGCCGAAGAGGAAGGCAAGCCGCGTGGCATCGAGAAGGGCGAAGATGGCTACGACGAAGCCAAAAAAGCCATCAAGGCCTCGCAAAAGGAGTTCACCAAGACCCTCGCAAGCTATGGCGAATACTACATCAACGACGCCTTCGGCACCGCCCACCGCGCCCACGCTTCCACCGCCTTGATTGCCGACTACTTCGATGCCGACCACAAGATGTTCGGCTACCTGATGGGCAAGGAAGTGGCCGCTGTCAACAAGGTGATGAACGACATCCAACGTCCTTTCACCGCCATCATGGGCGGCTCGAAGGTCTCCACGAAGATCGAGATTATCGAGAACCTGCTCACCAAGGTCGACAACCTCATCCTTTGCGGTGGCATGACCTACACCTTCAAGAAAGCCTTAGGCGGCAAGATCGGCAACTCCATCTGCGAAGAGGACAAGCTCGACCTCGCCTTGGACATCATCGAGAAAGCCAAGCAGAAGGGCGTCAACCTCTACCTCTCATTCGACGTGGTGGCTGGCGACAAGTTCTCGAACGACGCCAACACCATGGTCGTCGACCCGATGAACGTGCCCGACGGCTGGGAAGGCATGGACTGCGGTCCCGAGAGCCGCAAGTTCTACGCCGGCATCCTCAAGCAGTCGAAGACCATCCTCTGGAACGGTCCCTGCGGCGTGTTTGAGTTCGACAAGTTCGCCGAAGGCTCGAAGGCCATCGCCGAAGCCATTGTGGAGGCCACCGAGCAGAACGGTGCCTATTCGCTCATCGGCGGCGGCGACAGCGTGGCCTGCATCAACAAGTTCGGCCTGGCCGACCGTGTGAGCTACGTCTCGACCGGCGGCGGTGCCCTGCTCGAAGCCATCGAAGGCAAGGAACTGCCTGGCATTGCGGCGATTAAGAAATAAAACTCTTTCGGGGCTTTGCCGACAACGGGTCATGACCCGTTGTCCCTACCGGGTAACGGCAAAGCCCCGAAAAAAAGACAAAAAGGCGGCTTTGGTCGCCTTTTTTACTTTCGAAAGTAAAAAACGACATACAAATTTATTATTGGAAAGTAAAAAATTGGGTTGAAATTTGTTTTTCTAAAGTAAATAATCCCACTGTGGCTCTTCGGTTTGCTTTATTAATTGTAGTATCTTTGTGGAAAATTTCAACACCATGCAAAAGTATCATTTCTTAAAGCTAAAAGCAACATTATCAATAGTTTGTTTGTTTTTCTTCGCCCAAACGCTGAACGCCCAATGGGTGAGCCCAGGCGATGGGACGACTTACACCCTCACCGACCTCGCCGAGATAGGCTGTGTTCACCACGACTATGCCAACAGCGTCTATAGCATCATGACCGACATCACCATTTCGGCCACCGACAAGCTTTATATCAACGGCAACGATGAGCCGAACAGTTTGCTCTTCAACGAAAACGACCTCACGCTCACCATCAAAGGCGCGATGGTAGTGGAAGGAACGGAAGATTCACACTATTACATTGGGATGCCTGTCTATGCCGAGCACGGCCGCATCCGCTTCGAGGAAGCCTCCGAGCCAAGCCACTTCAGCCGTTGTTCCTTCGCCGACCTCAGCGGCATACAAATCATCGGCAGCGATGTGACTTTCGATGACTGCCAAATCATCGGTTTCAACACTTTTAATCAGTCTTCAACCATTAGTTTCTCGAATTGCAACCCCATCTTTACCAACTGTAGTTTCCAAAACAACGAAGGTGTGGCCATCAGTTCGCCCGCCAATGGGCAAGGCTCACCGCAAATCATCAAGTGCACCTTTGAAAACAACGTGACCTCCAACGCCAACCAGCCGCAAATCAACCTCGGGCCAGGTTCAAACGACACCATTCGCATCGTGGGATGCACCATCGAAGGCGGAAACAACATGGTTGGCGGCATCGCCATCGCCGACTTGATGGCAAATGGGGCAACAAAAGTGCTGATACAGAACAATTACATCGCCAACGGTAGCTTTGGCTACGATCAAGAAGGAATCCATATTTCTTCTATCATCGAAGGCAACCAAATTGTCAATAATTCCCATACCGACAACCCAATGGTTAACGGCAGCGGCATCAACTTGTATGGCGTTGACGAAAACAACAATGCCATCATCCGCAACAATATTATAACCGGCAACCTTTGGGGAGTTACGGTATTTTATGCCGGAGACGCCAACCTCGGCACCGAAGACGACTGGGGCCACAACCAAATCCACGACAACGGCAACGGCGGCGTGATTTACGACCTCTACAACAATTCAACCAATACTGTCATGGCCGTTGGCAACTATTGGGGCACCACAAACGAACAGGAAATCGAAGACCATATCTTCCACCAATTGGACGACCCGAGTCTCGGTTTGGTCAACTACATTCCGTTTTCCACCGATGATGCCATCGAGGAGGCAGAGAATACCGCTTTCGATGTGTGGCCCAATCCAGCCCAAGGCCGTTTCACGGTGAATGGCCAAGGAACCATGACCATCACGAATACCCTTGGACAAACCATCATAACCAAGGAAATCGACGGTGAGGAAAGCATAGCATTGCCGCGTGACCTTTATGTTGTGAAAATAGGCAACGCCACGCGAAAGGTGATTGTGGAATGACCAATTCAAACAAATTCCCTATTTTTGTGCCAAATTTTTATCACCATGTCAAAGACCATCGTCAATATCATAGACCAAACCAACCCGTTGCCAGCCTATTTGTTCACCAAGGAATACTACGAAGACGGCGACGAGCTGCTGTTCATCTCCACCGAAGAAGAATCCAGCTGCATCAAACTGATCGCCAACCAGTTGGAAGTGGACGAAACGCACGTGAAAAGCATCATCGTCAAGCGTTACCAAGACAATTTCCTCTACGAGCGCATCTGCCGCACCATCAAGGGCAACCTGATTCCCAACAAAAAATATTACCTCAATCTGGCGGGCGGCAACCGTTACATGACCCTCTCGGTGCAGCACGTCTTCGAAGAGTTCGACACCTTGTTTTTCTACACACAAACCCGTGAGAACCAAATCGTGAAGACCATCTTCGACCACAGCATCTATGATAACGACGACGAGGTGTTCCCCATCAAACACCGCATGACGCTGAAGGAATATTTTGGCCTCTATGGCCTGCAAAGCGATGTGGACACGCCCCGCAAACAAGTGAAGGAAACCGCCTTCTCGCAGCACCTGTTCACCATGTTCTCGCAAAACCTGCTCGAGCGCGGCGACTTCCAGGTGATGGAGACCCTGCGCGAGAAATACCGCAACTGGAAGTTCCTCATCATTTCGCAAGTCGAGAAACCCGACAAGGACTATATGACCGCCATCCCCAATCTCGGCAAGTTCTTGGACTTCATCGGCTTCGTGCCCGAAAGACCGGGTTCGCTGCAAGGTGAGGAGATAGACTACCTCACGGGCGGCTGGTTTGAGGAATACGTCTATGCCCTCATCAAGGCCGTGCTGCAGCCCGATGACATCGCCATGGGCGTGCACATCTCCAACGGCGTCATCAAGCACAACAACGAGCTGGATGTGTGTTTCATGAAAGCCAATAAGCTGTTCGTCATCGAGTGCAAGACCGGCGTGACCAGCGAGAGCCTCTTCAACGAGATCGTCTACAAGGTCTGCGCCCTGAAGGAAGTGCTTCTCGGCAGCGGCAATTCCTACATCTTCTCGCTGAAGAAGGACCACAAGGGCAACTGGAAGCGCACGGCCAAATACATGGGCATCACCTTCTGCGACTGGCTCAACCTGACCAAGCCGGAGCGCCTGAAGGACATCCTCAACAAGATGAACAAGATAGCCAAGGAGAGTTAAGTTTTTTCATTGAAAATGCTGATATTCAAGGCTTCCGAATTGCAAATTCGGAAGAACGAGGTTATTTGTCGCCATAATGGCCGTAAGCGGAAATCACTTCAACAATAACCCTATCATCAAGAATTTTGTAAATCATTCGATGTTTTTGTGAGATTCTCCTTGACCAAACGCCACGTTTGTCGTATTTCAAATACTCTGGCTTGCCCGTGCCTGACCTTGGGTGAACCTTCAATTCCTCAACCATCTTCATTAATTTGTCAAACGACTTTGGCTCTTCTGTTTTCAGTTTGAGTGCATCACGTGAAGCATCATCCCAAAATGTAACTTTATAGTTCATGCTCGATTCTGGTTAAGAAATCATCAAACGATTCGTCTGGAAGCATTTCATGTAGCTGCACTTCTCCATTCTCTTCTTTTTTCAGCCTTTCCTCTATCATATCAATATTACGTTGGTCCGCAAAAAACGGGTCGCCACTGGGACTGATTTCGTAGGGGTCGCGACGATATTCGGGCGGGATGTTGAGTATGGCATCGTCCCTTTTCACAGGCTTTATGCTGACCTTAAACGAGCCATGGTCGCGGGTCTTGACGATGAAATCATCACCGTTTGATTCCGTGAAATAAGTCATCATGTTCGTTCTGAACTCTCTGCTACTGACTACTACCATAATACTATTCCTTTCTTGTTTTACGACGCAAAAATACACAAACTTTTTGATTTGTCACCAATTTGGTACCAAAATGTTACCAATTGCTTTCAAAAAGCACTTTGGTTCCAATACAAACTTTTATTCTCTTTCCCAAAACCAACGCCCGATTGTCGTCAAAATGCCCGGCAGGGAAGCCGAAACAAACGGGATAATCGTAGTCTTTCACGGCTTCGGCAATCACTTCCTCAGCGGTCATCCCGAAAGGATGGCTGTTGTCCTTGATTTGTGTCAGGCCACCCACAACGAGACCTTTCAGATGGTCGAGCTTGCCAGCGCGTTTCAGGCAGTGCATCATCCTGTCAATGTGATAGATATATTCATCCACCTCCTCGATGAACAGGATCTTTCCATCCACCTCAGGGAAGGATTCGGAACCCATCATGCCATACAGCACCGAAAGGTTGCCCCCAACGATTTCGCCTTCCATCACACCTTGGCGGTTCAAGGGATGGTTGGGCAACTCATAATGCAAAGGCTTGCCCGTCAAGGCATCGATGAGCGACTGTTTGGCCTGGGGTGTCTTGTTGGCGAAATAGAAAGGCATCGAAGCGTGAAGCGTAGGCACACCCAAGCGGTTCAATTTTCCATGAAACACCGTGATGTCGCTGAAGCCAACAATCCACTTGGGATGCTCCAAAAACTTCGAGAAGTCCAACCTATCAACGATGCGGATGCTGCCATAGCCGCCTCGGGCACACCAGATGGCTTCGATCTCTTCATTGTCGAGATACTGCTGAAACACGGCGGCACGAAAATCGTCGCTGCCGGCAAAGATATGGTGCTGGGCAAAAAGCGCGTCGTCATACACAGGCACGAAACCTTGCTCTTTCAGCCATTCTATGGCAAAGGCCATTTCTTCGCGCAACACACACCGCGCCGGAGCGGCTATCGCTATTTTTGAACCAGGTTTTAAGAAGGATAATTTCATTTAATAACTATTCAAAATTAAACTGCATACAACAGACTTTCTTGCACTCCAGCGTTACCCTTTCGCCTTTCTTCAATGCCTCTCTTATAGTGTTTTCGTTCATAAAGGCCTCCTTTGTTTTTATGCCGCAAATTTACAAATTATTCCCTTTTCTCAGCTCCGTCGGAGTGCCGAACTTCAACCGTTCAACTTTAGTGGCAATTCCTTGTCTCTTCCTTCCCGGCATCCAGCCAAAATCAGAACTGCCATCAGGGCGAATATCCTTGTCGTTTTCATAAATCACAACCTTTGTCTTTCTTCCTCTCCCGCCAAACTTCCGCGATACTTGCTGGTCTTGGCCTTCAGGCGGTAACGCAAAGTCAGGTAGACTTCGCGGGAATCGTAGGTGCCGCTTTTGTAAATCCGCAAAGTCGGATAATAAGTGTCATAATAATAACCCGACTGGTTGAACAGGTCATTGACACCCAAAGTAATCGTCATGGCATTGTCCAACAAGGATTTCTGCACATACATGTTGCAAATCCACATGTTCTTGGACCTGAAATAGTTGTCCATGTAGCCCTTGCCCGCACAGCCAAATTCAAGATTGGCCTTCCAACCTTTTGAGAAAACGAAAGTGTTGTCGATGACGCCAAACGGGGAAATCTTGTCCAACGGAATCGTTTCGGTTTGGCTGCTGACGGAAAACCATTGCTTGTTGAAACCAAGGGACAACTGTGGGTGCCAGACCCCAATTTCTGGAGCCGCAGACAGCATGAAATTCATCCTCGGTATCCTCTCGAAGTTTTGAGGCTTCAATACCGAAATGCTCGGGTCGGTGTCCAAAGGCTCTGCCCATTCTATAATGACATTGCGCTCATCCCGAAATCCAATGGAGCACTGAAGGAACTTCCATGACGCAGCCAACGAGTAGTCATGCGTCAGGCTCGGTTCAAGAAAGGGATTGCCCGTCTGCAACGTGAAGCGGTTGATGTATTCCACGGCGTTGCGCAAGTCACGGTACGACGGGCGGCTGGTCTTCGCGGAATAACTCGCCATGAGTTGCACCTTGTCAATTTGCATCGAAAGCGAGGCACTGGGGAAAACATGGTCGAACTTGCGGCTTTGGCCATCGATGATCTGGTCTTGCACAAAATAGTCGTAGGCAGCGTGCTCGTAGCGGCAGCCCACACTGAACATGCCCATCAATGTCTCGCTGAAAGGCACCATGCGGCTGTATTCCACAAAGGCGGCAAGATTTCTATCTTTAATCTGTGTGAACGAAGTTTCGGCATACTCCGAATGGCTGATGTAGTCGTCGCGCCGCGAGGTGAACGAAGCCTGACCGCCATACGAAATCTCGCCACCCCAAAGTGGTGTGCTGAGGGTCAGTTTGCCGGCCAAAAGTCTGTTCTTGACTGGGTTTTCCGATTTGATGACACGGTCGTCCCACTCGATGCTATGCTCAATGCCATTATTATAAACGGTGTGGCCGTTGTTGAGGTAATCGGCGTTGAAGTCAATGGAGGTGTTTCCCAATTTACCGAGATAGAAGGCATTGACACGATGCCCCATGTCGTAGTCGTACTTCATCTGTTGGCGGCTTTCCCATTGGTCGTAATAGGCTCCGTCCATCTTGACCGCGCTGTTGATATGAATGGAATCGCTCATCACCGCCCAGAAAGTAGGGCTGTAGCGCACGCCAACGATGTGGTCGGGATTGAAGGAATAGTTGGCCTCAAACACGCTGGAGATGCGGGCATCCCGCGTGTCTTCTTGTAAGGTGTTCTGCTGAAGCCAGTCGTTTTCCACCTTGTTTTCCTGGATGATGTTGGAGTGCTGCAAGGACTTCATGTTGCGGTAATCGATGGTGGCCAACAGTTGCCAGCCGTTCTTGCGATAGTTGAGGCTTACGATGTCGCGCAGGTCGGTGTTGGCCGCCGATTGATAAACCGATGAGCGCACATCCACGCCCAAGCCCTCATTGGGGTTTTTCTTGGTGACGATACGCACCACCGCCCCGACCGTGGCATCGTACCGCGCCCCTGGGTTGGTGACCAACTCCACGCGCTGGATGTCCTTGGCGTTGAGTTGCTCCAATTCGCTGAAGTCACGCACTTGCCGCCCGTTGATGTAAACCAGCGGCTCACCCTTGCCGAACACCGTCAGTTTGTCGTCGTCCTTGACGATGCCTGGAATCTTGCCCAAAACATCGTCAGCAGCACCCACATCGGCGAGGATGCTGTTCTCGACCGTGGTCACTTGCGCGTCACCTTTAATGTAAACATCGGGCAGCCCCGCGCTGACCGTCACTTCGCTAAGGCTGACGGCATCAAGTTCAAGCTGGATGGTGCCCAAATTGGTTTGCGTTCCCGAAAGCGGCAGCCACTTGTCCTTATAACCGATGAAGGACACCTTCAGCAAGGCCGCATTTTGCGCCTTTCCCATTTGGAAGGCTCCGTTTTCATCTGTGACACAGCCGTTTAAAAAAGCCGAGTCCTGGCTCATCTGCACCACATTGGCGTAGGGAACAGATTGGTTGGTTTCATCAACGACCTTGCCGTTGATGTTCTGCGCCTTCGTGCTGAGCACCGCCATAAAAACAAACAGTGCAGTCAAATAGGTTTTCTTATTCATCTTGATGAAATTTGGTGTTTGCTCTCTGTAATACGTACTCGTGCCGAAAAAGTTACAAATAAAGATTCTTTACAGTCGGGTTGCTTGCTTTATTATACGGTCTCGGCCTGTGTCGGTTGCCTGTACTTACTGTATCGTTATACGGTTTGGATAAATCCTGCCCTCTGCATCCGCAATCCGCAACAAATAAACGCCCCGCGGCAACTCCGCCACAGATATTTCATTCGTGCCACGTATAGTCTTCACCATCTGCCCAAGGGCATTATAAACTTGTACTTCAGCAGCTTCAGCACCATCTATTGTAACTTGCTCCCTAGCAGGATTTGGATAAACCATTAACAAAATGTCTGGTTTTTCACTTACGCTCACACATTCCGAATAATAGAAAGTGGTGGTATAATCATCGTCATTCACTCGCAACTGCCAATCCAGCAATTTGTTATGGATAGGCAGCTCGTCATCCCAAACCATCCAGATGCCAGCGGTGGTTTCCACCGACACCGAAAGGTCGTAATAGTAGGTCATCGTGCTTTCCAATGCCCACTCACGTAAATCATCGTTGTAATAATCCGCCGTAGCATAGCAATTACCGTTGGCATCGTAGTAATACTCAGTCATATAGGTATAAATCCAGTCATCAATCCCCTGATGTGTCGATGTGGTTTCTGTATGTCGGTTGCCTGCCTCATCATACTCATATTCAATCTTCCAATTTTCCGTCCACGCATCCTCCCAATGGCTTTGCAGCTGTTCCCGGCAAAGACCTTCGGCGGTATAGAAGTAATCGTTTCTGGTAAGGGGATTCCAGCTGTTATCGCAATGATAATAATAGATGTCATTTAGCAGCAATCCGTCCTCATACTCCCATGTCATTTTACTTTCAGGTTCCCAATCCTCCTCAAATGTGAAACCTTCCGAAAGCACCATTCGACCGTCCGAATCGTATTCATATGTGTATTTGTTGACAGCATACCAAACGCCACCATCAAGTGCGGATTCGTATTCTTCAGTAATCCATTCACCATCATAGATAAACTCCGATTTCATGGCATAACCATCGCTGGTTTCCATTCTCATAATGATACGGTTCTGCTCATCATACCCATATTCCTCAGTAAAATCAAGAACCCAACTATCCTCAAACCAATAGTGATCGATTTTCACGCAGTTGAAGCGCTCGTCATACTCAAACACGCTTTTCTGAAAGTCACCGTAAAGACTGTCCAACGCCTCATTGAAGGTATTGACGTAACGGTTCCATTTTTCTACCTGGTTGATTTTACTTTGCATGTGTTTTAGCGTTTCCTGACCTTCTGTATTTTGTGCCGAAACTACAACTGCGCAGCACATCAAAGCTGAAAATAACAAAACTTTTCTCATGGTTATTATCTTTAACTTGTTGGTTTATCTAAACATCTCCTCCGTAAGGATAAGCGTATATGTCCTGTCTTTCTGAGTCTCTCCCTCAGGTTTGCAACTCCATGCCTCGCGCGTGAAGAAATACCGTTGTGCATCGCTGGCGTTTTCATCATGGCGAAAAGTGATGGTAGATGCACCATCAGAACTGCGCGCAATCCTCACACTATCGAAATCCGACATAAGCTGCGTGAAGGCTTGCTCTTCCGTAATGGTAGTGGAAGAACCACCGCCCGCCCTGAAAGAACTGATAGTCGTTTTGTCAAACACGTCACCCGAATTGCTGGCATAAGGACTCGTGTAACAAACCTCGTTTGTCCCATTCCATCCTGTCAGCACAAGCGTGTCGTTGCCGTAGTGAGCAATCTCAAAATCGACATTCACCATATACTCACAAGAGCTCAATGTAAAAGTCATTGCCGCCAAAAACACCAGCAGCGTTCCGAATCTGAATTGTCTGTTTTTCATATTGATTTTTGCTTTTAGAATTTTTCGGCAAAACTACACCAAGCCCCAGCGCATGGCAAGCAAAACCATGTACGGGTTTGTACGGGTTTTTCGCTATCGTACCGATAATCAATTAGATGTGGATTCCTCCGCGAAGCTTCGGAGGGTGGTCGAAAGGGGTTCTTCTGTGCCGAAAATGGCTTTCATTTTACGGCCTCGGTCGTTCACGGTGGTGTAAGCCCGCTGCATCAAGGCGGAGATGTCGGCGTCCGAAAGGCCGAGCAGATAGAGGCAGCAATAGTCGAGGTCGTTCTTGGTGAGGTTGGGATAGGCTTTGGCTAACCTGACGGTGAACAGATTGAAATGGCGGTCGGCGGCATCGCGCAACGCCGTCACCTGTTCCTTGCTTAAGGCGGCGTCCTTATAAAGTTTGCAGTCCATCTGCGCCTTGAACTGTCCTTCACGCACCCGCTCCATGATGAGGCGGCAGATAGGCTCATCCGTGAACGATTCAGCCTGTTGGGGCTTCGCGTTCACTTCCTCTTGCCGTTTGATTTGGTCCTTCAGTTCCCTTACCTCCTGGTTGCTCTTTTTCAAGCGCCCCGACATCGACGCTTTCTCCAAACGGTGCGCTTCCCTTTCGGCTTCCAATTTTTGGCTTTCCAACCGGTGCGCTTCACGCTCAACCTCTATCTGCTGGTTGGCTTCTTCACGTTGCTCTTTCATCTTGCGCCTGTGGAGCAGCCAAGCCGTAAGAGCGGCCAACACCGCAAGGATGCCTGTCGCCATTATCATCCTGTTTCTTTGGACACGGACTTTCCCCTGCCTTTCGGCATCGGCCCGTTCCTGTTCCCATTGTAGATGCTGCTGAAACAACTCGTTAAGTTGCGAGACCTGTGCATTGCTTTCCCCTTCCGATACGGTGTTTCCCGCAATATACATCGAAAACTGGGCGGCTTTCAATGTGTCTCCCTGATTTTGGAATATCTCGTAAAGATATCGCGCCGCAATCCTTTGTCTGGCAGCATCCTCCATATTCTCAAACACAGGCGTTAAATAAACTAACGCTGAATCATATTGTACCTCCTCACTATAAATACTGCCAATAGTCAAATAGCGATTCAATTTCTCTGTTTCATCTGTGGTTTGAATTGCCATACGCCTCAGATCATTCACCGAAGGCTCAACCCCTTTACCCATTTGATAATACAGAAAAGCCCTGGCCGAAATCAAGTCCCTGAAAATCAAATTGTTCGTATCAGGCAATTGTTTCAGTGCCTCATCGTAATAATAGGCCGAACTGTCGTATTGGTTCAATTTGCTATACTGTTTCCCCATAAACATCAAAAATTTGGAATGGTTGAAAGGAGAAACAGGTTCTATATTATTGAAAACAAGGGCTTTTTTGCCGCAGACGATGGCAGGCTCCTGCATAAACTGGCTGGAAAACAATTCCCCAAGGCGGTTGTAGGTCAAAACCATGAAACGCGCCTTCGTGCCCACCAGTTCGTTCTCGGGATAATGACTCTCCATCGTCCGCAAGGCACAGAGGTATTCCACACACGCCTCAACCACGCTGTCCTTTTCAGCATACCCCACACCATTAATATAATGCGCCCGTGCCGCCAAAAACCCGTCATCGATGGAATCAAAATACCCCACCGCCTTCAGCAGATCCTTTCGGTTACTCTGTCTATAATAATTCTTATACAGCAGCTCCGAAATCAGCACCTGGCAGTAATGCCCGTTAAACTCATCCAGACTATCTGCTGCCGCACTTGAAGCAAACTCCTGAAGCATCGCAAAGGCACTATCCGGCTGCCGCCACATCAGCGAGTCAATCCCAGCCAATGCCGCATGGGCACTACTGCTTTGCCCTTCCATTTGTCGTGCCTCCTGTCTTCCACAATAGGGGAAAAGCAGCAGCACCAACAATATTCCTATGACATTCAAGCACTTGTTCATTATTTACTCCTTGATGATTTCGTCATCATCCAAGGCCTCGCCGTCGTATTTCACCTCCGCGCCTTGCTTGTAGGTCACGGTGAAATACAGCTCGCCCGTGTCCAAATATTTCTTCCAGTCGCCATTTTTCACGCCTGCGGCATAAACCTGGATCTCGCGCAACTTGCCGTTTTCGTAATAGAACAAATGTTCGCCATCAGGATAGCCGGCGTTGAACTTGCCTCGGAAGGCCATATTGTCGTTGTCGTAGTACGACGTCCATTCGCCCACTTGCTTGTCGTTGCGGTATTCGCCTTCAGTGCGCATGTCGCCAATCTGCTCGGTCCACTTGCCATTCTTCATGCCGTCGAAATACGTTCCGCTGACGATGACATTGCCTTTCGAGTCATACTCTTTGTAAGGTCCGTTAGGCTGACCTTTAAAGAACTGTTCTTCAATCTGTTTCTGTCCGTTGTCGTAGTACCACGTCCAAGGGCCGTCGGGCTGGCCTTCCTTGTAGCTGCCCACCTCCTGCACCTTGCCGTTGTGGTAGAAGAACTTCCATTCGCCCGAGCGCAAGCCGTCAATAAACAAGCCTTCGGCGCGCAAGGTGCTGTCGGGATAAAACTCCTTGTATTCGCCGCGACGCTTGCCATCGGTGCCCACGATACCCTGTCCAACCAAAGCGCCTTTTTGGTAGGTCTGCGAATTAATCACGTTGCCGTCTTCGTCAAACTCACGCCATACGCCTTCACGCTTGCCATCGCGGAACGAAGCCTCGCGCTTCACCCTACCATTGGGATAATACTCGCGTTGCATTACGAGGGGCTTCTGGTCGGCAGTGAGCACCTGTTCCACATCGTTCACAAACTTGGTGATTTTCTTCAAGTTGCCTTTCTCGTCATATTCCTTATAGAAGCCATCGCGCAGACCATGACGATAATAACACTCGGTGTGCAGGCTCCAGTCGTCGTAGAACGTCTTCCAATAACCGTGTTTTTTTCCTTCGCGGTCGTAGCGGTTCAGGGCCTCGCGGGTCATCACGAAGCCTTTGCGGTAGGTGACAATCTCGCGCAACAGTCCTGTGGTGTCGAACACGGGCGAAACCCCTTCCTCGAAGCCGTTGATGAAGTTCATCGTCTGCAAGACATTGCCTTTTCGGTCCAAACGTTTGCCCTCGCCTTGCTTCACGTCGTTGATGAAAGGTTCCATCAGCACCTCGGTTTCACTGATAGTGAAACGCGGCCCGTTTTTCAGGTCTTTTCGGTAGTTGACAATGAGGCTTGTGTCGCCATTCTCGCGGAAAAACACCCAGGTGCTGTCGAGCAGGAAGTCGGTGCGCTTTCCTATCGACTTCAACTGCCCGCTCTCGTAGTAGGTCTTCCAAAGGCCGTCGGGCTTGCCATCGCGCAGCATTCCCTCGCTCGACACCTGACCGTTCGGATAGGTGAAGGATTGGTAGCCTGTTTGCGAAAACATCTCGTTGCTAAACAGCAAACCCATCAAAACCAATACTATAACGTTTATCTTGTGCTTCATTTCGTTGCTAAATTCGGGTCAAAATTAGGCATTTTATCTCAATTGCGAAACATCGTCGCCCATTCTCACGAAAAAACCGCCGCGAGTTATCAACACGTCAAATAATAATATTTCATTTTTTTATTTTTAAGGATTTAAATTAATGAAGAATGATATGGATGATGATAAGGCTGTGAATTGGTTGAAAACTTTTCGATAAATTTCTTGCATTAATGGTTTCCAGTTTGAGAATACCTTTCCGAAAACGACCAAAAGTTTCTTTTTCAGTGTCATCAACGGCTTGTCGTCTATTCGTTGAAAAATGAAAAATCGGGTAAAAAAGGGTTCGATTTTTTGAATTTGTGTTGATTCAGCCGTGTTTTTGGGTTGAAAAAATGTTGAATATTCAACACACCGTTTTTATCCACCCCAATGAAAAAGTTATCAACAAAACGACTGTTGATAACTCAATAATAATTTGAAAATCAAATAATTACTTCAAAATTGTTGATTTTTCGTTGACGGGTAAGTGTTTCAGAAATAGTGAAATATGGCGGTGGCGAACAATGAAAATATGTAATTTTGCGAATTGAATTATCAACAACTGGAAAAATGGAAAACATCATACCTATAGCGAGCGACCATGGCGGCTTTGAGATGAAGCAGTTTTTGATTGGAAAACTAGAGGAAGCCGGCTACAAGGTCAAGGATTATGGTACCCACAGCGCCGAAAGCGTCGACTATCCCGACATGATCCACCCATTGGCGTCGGCCATCGAGCATGGCGAATATCCGCTTGGCATCATCCTTTGCGGCAGCGGCAACGGTGCCCAGATGACGGCCAACCATCACCATGGCGTGCGTGCCGCCTTGTGCTGGAACGTGGAATTGGCCAAGCTGGCCCGCCAACACAACGACGCCAACATTTTGTCATTGCCTGGTCGCTTCATTCCCAACGAGTTGGCTTGGGAGATGGTGCAGGCTTTTTTGCATACCGATTTTGAAGGCGGTCGTCACACGCGACGCGTCGAAAAGATAGAACCCACTGAAAAACCATGATGATGATTGACCCTAAGACCACATTCGAGGAAGGTTGCACCTTGGCTTTCAATGAAGAGCATTGGCAGAAAATCAACTACAGCACAGGCTGTTGTGAGAAGAATTTTGCCAAAGGCAAGGTGAACTACCGCAACCTTGAATTGGAGAAGCAGCGTGCCTACACCCTTCGCAACAAGTCGATGTTGGGTTTGGAGAAACTTTTGGTCGACTTTGAGACGCATTTCACCGAAAATGGCGGCAAGGTGCTATGGGCTCGCAATGCCGACGATGCCTTGACGATGATTTACGACCTCATTCGCAAGGAGAAGGCCAACGCCATCTCGCGTTCCAACTCCACCGTGCTCGATGAGATTGACCTGAATGGTTTTTTGGGAAAGAAGAACATTCGCGTGGTGGAAACCCAAGTGGCGCGTTTCGTGCTGCAAAAAGGACAACGTCGGGCTTATCATCCGGTGGCGCCTTCCATCCATCTCTCGAAGGAGGAAAACAATGCCATCCTGACCGAATTGTTCAAGCTGAAACCCGACAGTTCGGCGAAGCAGATGGTCAACTTTGTGCGCCATCAGGTGGGTATCGAGACCAAAGATGTTCAGGTTTGCGTCACTGGGGCCAACTTTTTGCTGTCTGACAGTGGTGGTGTTGTGCTCACCGAAAACGAAGGCAACATCTTGAAATCCACTTCGATGGCCAAGGTGCACATCGTTGTGGCAGGCATCGCCAAGGTGATTCCCAACATCGACGACCTGAGTGTTTTGCTCCCTTTGACGTCGCTTCATGCCACAGGGCAGAGCATGGCGGCCTTCAACAGCATCACTTTTGGACCATCGCGGCAAGCCGATTGTCCCGAACAGATGTATGTGATCCTTTTGGACAACAACCGTTCGGAGCTTCTCAAGCACGAAGACCAGCGCAAGGTGATGTCGTGCCTCCATTGTGGAGCTTGTGTGAGTGTGTGTCCGGTCTACAAGAACATTGGCGGCTATACGTATGGCACGCATTATATCGGGCCTATAGGAACGGTGATGACGCCACTGATGGAAGGTTTGGAGGACTTCAACTACCTCAATTCGGCTTGTGCGTTGTGTGGGAAGTGCGTTGAGATTTGCCCTGTCAAGATCCCGTTGGACGACCTGGTTATCGAGAACCGTCATTTGGCCATCACGGAGAAAAAAGGCAATTCGCGTTATGATGCCTTGTTGAAGACGATGATTAGGAACTGCAAGTCGCGCAAGAAGATGAATGGTCCGTTGTTCATCAAGAAATTGCAGCTGAAGCGATTCTTTGCACCGCTTTGGGGCGACAGGGCTTTGCCAGAGTTTGCCACCAAGTCGTTCAGCCAGCAGTGGCGTGAGCGGAATCTTTGATTTTCCAACCGTCGATTTTTCGCGTCGATGAATTGAAGTTGACACCAATCTTGAACAATTTGCGCGGGTCGGTGGCAAAGGGTGCAGCATAGCCTTTGTCTTCAATCTGTTGCAACGCAATGTCGGCGGTTTGGTTCACTTTCAGTTCGAGGATGTAGATGTAGTCCTTCGTCTGCATCAGGATGTCCATACGGCCATCTGAAGTGTGGCGTTCCACATCCACATAGAAGCCCAGCAACTTGAAGAATATGAAAAGCGTGTTCTGGAAATAAACCTCTTCATCACCAATCACCTGATAGTCGCCGTCGGCAAACATGGTTTCCAAACGTTGCATGAAGCCTTCGGCGTTGCCTCTCTCAATGTCACGAATGAACGATGCAATAGAGAACTGGCTCTTGCTCAATGTCTTGGGAGTATAGAAAGGATATAAATACTTGGTGAATCCTTCCTCCACCTCACGGTTCGGGAAGCCGAGCCTGTAGGTGTCAAAACGTTTGTCGTAGCTCTTGATGGTCAAATAACCGCTTTGGAAAATGAGCGGCAACGGGTTCACATCGAAAACCTCGATGCTGTTGAGCACGTCGGCAGTGGTTTCTTCTTTGGTCATCTCCTCAAGGGGATACTCGGTCTTTTGGAGTTGGCGCACAAGCATCGTTGGGGTTCCGGTCTCAAACCAATAATCCTTGAATTGCTTGTTGTTCAACGTGTTGAGCAGGCTGAATGGATTGTAGACTCCCATACAACCTGGATAGAAATGGTAGCCGTCAAAATCAAGCTTCAAGCGCTCGTAGCATTGCTCCTTGGTCATTTGGTTGAACTCGGCCAACGCCCCGACGCCTTCATCGAAATACATGTGAAGCTCGTCTTCTGAAATGCCGCACAAATTGGAGAAGCGGTAGTCCATGGAGATGTCGCTCAAATGGTTGAGGTCGCTGAATACGCTCACCTTGCCGAACTTGGTCACACCCGTGAGGAAAGCGAAACGGATGTATTCGTCGCAGGTCTTCAAATTGCCGTAAAAAGCCTTCAGTGTGCGGCGAAACTCTTCTTGCAGCGGCTTGTCGTCAATGGCTTGAAGCATGGGCTTGTCGTATTCGTCGACGAGGACGACCACGCGCTTGCCCGTCTGTTCGTATGCCTTTCGGATGACATGGAAGAAACGTTCCTCGACATCCCTTTCCTTAAACTCATCGCCATACATTTTTTCCCATTGTTCGAGATGGCGGTTGAGTTCCGAGAGCAACGCTTCCTTATGGCTGTAGTCTCTCGCGTTCAAGTCCAAATGAAGCACTGGATACGAATTCCATTCCTGTTCCAACTCGCTGATGGCCAATCCGTCGAAAAGTTCCTTTTTGCCTTCAAAATAGGCCTTTAGAGTGGAGAGGAACAGGCTTTTACCGAAACGGCGCGGACGCGAAAGGAAATAGTATTTTCCAGTCGACACCAATTGATAGACGAACTGGGTCTTGTCGACGTAGGCATAGCCATCTTTGCGCAGGCTTTCAAAATGCTGGATGCCTATCGGGTATTTTGTCATGGAGTTTTTCGCCATCGCACTTCATAATTTGACGGCAAAGGTAATGTTTTTTTCAAAGAATGATGGTTTTCGAACAAAAAACCCCGCCGCAATTTTTTCTGCGGCGGGGAAAAATGCAATACTTATGGAAAAATACTCTAATGCTCTTTTTATTCTTCTTCCTTCTGGCTTTCTTCGTACTCTTTGAGGAGGCGGTTCTGCACGTCGGTGGGCACTTGCTGGTATTCAGCATACTTCATGGTGAAGGTGCCACGGCCCGAGGTCAGCGAGCTCAGCGAGGTCGAATAGCGGTCCATCTCGGCCAACGGCACCTTGGCGTGGATGGTCTGGTAGTTGTGGTCGCTGTCCATGCCCATGACGATGGCGCGGCGGCCTTGCAGGTCGGTCATGACGGCACCCATGAGGTCGGCGGGCATGCGCACGTCGAGGTCGTAGATGGGTTCCATGATCTTCGGGCCGGCGTTCTTAAAGGCAGCGCTGAAGGCCATACGACCGGCAATCTTGAAGGCCATTTCGTTGGAGTCGACCGGGTGCATCTTACCGTCGTAGATGTAGACGATGATGTCGCGGGCGTAGGAACCCGTCAGCGGGCCTTGCTCGAGGCGTTCGTTGACGCCCTTCAGGATGGCGGGCATGAAGCGGGCATCGATGGCACCACCCACGACGCAGTTGGCGAAGATGAGCTTGCCGCCCCAAGGCAGTTCGTACTCTTGCTTGTCGCGCACCTGCAGTTCGCTCGGGTCGGTGTAACCCTCGAAGTAAGGAGCCAGTTGCATGTGCACCTCACCGAACTGACCGCTACCACCGGATTGTT